>Ga0081538_10000040_pt1 | contig 118224 bp, 118 predicted proteins | sample TabmetS5T2R1_FD_71022 | JGI IMG/M metagenome (GOLD analysis project Ga0081538, IMG submission 71022) | Tabebuia heterophylla rhizosphere microbial communities from the University of Puerto Rico - S5T2R1 | ecosystem: Host-associated > Plants > Roots > Rhizosphere ... | reverse complement strand
ACCCAGCCGAGATACTCGGGGTCGTACGGCTCGCGATCGAGGCTGGGCGGCAGGTCCGAACGAACGAGGATGTTCGGGCACTTGTGCGCGCCGCAGATCGCATAACCGCCGAAGACGACCCCGCCCGCGGTCGGAACGTAGTGGACGACGATGTCTGCGGCCCGGCGTTTGGATCCCGTGACATTCGTGAGCGTGATGAGTCCGTCGAAGCACTCTGCCAGCGTGCTCGACCAGGTCGCGATCGCCGAGTCGATCGCACCCAGCTGGGCGGACGTCGCGCTCGGATGCGCCTGCACCGCGATTGTGAGGTCGGTGTGATCCCACCAGTAACCCGGATAGAAGTTGCTCAGGATGACCAGGCCCTCCGCGTTCGATTCCGGCAGCTTGCAAGTGACGTCGTTGCCGGCCGGAGGTTGCTTCGGTCCTGCCGGCGCTGCGGCCGGCGCGAGGAGCGAGAGGCAGACGGCGACGGCAACGAGCCCTTTCACGACCCTCATGAGACCCCCTTCTTGTGAACCATATGACGGCGCGCCTCCGTTCGGCGCATGTCCCAACACAGACTCCCGAGGGCGGCAAACCTTGCAGGCGTCGCAGTAGGCTCGCGCGGATGGCGACGTCGACCGAGCTCGCGGACTGGCGCACCTGCCCTCGCTGCGGCGCCGCGCTCGAGCACGGCGAGGGCTCGGTCGCATGCCCGTCGTGCGGGCTGGAGGAGTACGCGAACCCGACGCCGACCGCGAGCGCCCTCGTGCGCGACGACGCCGGCCGTATCCTCCTGGCACGCCGCGCCGCCGATCCCCGCGCCGGCCTCTGGGACCTCCCGGGCGGGTTCATGGACGAGGGTGAGGAGCCCCTCGACACCCTGCGGCGCGAGCTGCGCGAGGAGACGGGCCTCGAGCTCGAGCCCGGCGCCTTCCTCGGCGGCATCCCGGACCGGTACGGGGAGGACGGCCCCTGGACGGTGAACTTCTACTGGGAGGCGCGCCTCGGGGAGGGCGAGCCGCGGCCTGCGGACGACGTCGCCGAGCTCGCGTGGTTCCCGGCGGACGCGCTTCCGCCGAGGAACGAGTTCGCCTTCGCCAATACGCTCGAGCTGCTGGAGCGCGTGGGCGCCGGCTTCTCCCAGTCCAGGAGGGATTGACGGAATGACGGCTGTGCCGCCGGGCCGCGCTGCTCGCCCCGAGGCTGTGTCCTCAGTCGCGCCCGTAGCTTTGGCTACGAGCGCTCCCTGCGTCCTTGCCTCGGAACGACCATCGCGTCCCGGCGGCGAGCGACATCCCGCCAAGCCCTCCTAGCGTGGGTCCCGTTCTCGCGCTCGCCGCGAGCCTGAGCTGGGGTCTCGGCGACTTTCTCGCCGGCCTGCGGACCAGGCGCCTGCCGGTCGTGACCGTGCTCGTCGTCTCCCAGGCGGCGGGGCTGGCGTCGATCGCGCTCGTCGTCGCCCTGCGCGGGGCCGGGCCGCCCGAGGCTCGTCACCTGGGCTACGCGGCGCTCGCGGGCGCCGCCGGCGCCGTCGGTCTTGCGGCCCTCTACCGGGGCCTCGCCGTCGGGCCGATGAGCATCGTGGCACCGATCTCCGCGACCGCCGCGGTCGTCCCGGTGGTGTTCGGCCTCCTCTCGGGGGAGCGGCCCAGCGCCGCCCAGGGCGCGGGCATCGCGCTCGCGGTCGCCGGCGTCCTGCTGGCGGCGCGCGCCCCGAGGGCGGACGGGCTCCGCCGCACCGTGGCGGCAGGCGTGGGCCTCGCCCTGGTCGCGGCGCTCGCCTTCGGCCTCCTCCTCGTCGCCCTGGGCGAGGCCAGCGAAGGCGACGCCCTCTGGGGGACGCTGATCATGCGCGCGACCTCGTTCGGCCTGCTCTGCCTCGCCGCGCTCGCGCTCCGCCCGAGCTTCGCGCTGGCCCAGCGGGACCTGCCGGCCCTGCTCCTGATCGGCGTGCTCGACACGCTTGGGAACGCACTCTTCGCCCTGGCGACGACCAAGAGCCTCCTCAGCCTGGCGGCGGTGCTCGGCCAGCTGTACCCGGTCGTGACGGTCCTCCTCGCCAGGATCGTCCTGGGCGAGCGCCTCTCGGGCGGTCAGGCCGCCGGCGTCGCTGGCGCCTTCGCGGGCGTGGCGCTGATCACGGCCGGGTAGCGCGGGACTACCCGGAAGGCCAGGAACGATAGGCCGAACGGCCTATACAGCCTCGACGCCGCGCGGCCGATAATCGGCGCACATGGACTACGGGACGCACTCGATCGAAGACCACCTGCGCGACGACTGGATCGACGCCTGGATCGCGGAGGGCCTCGACGCAGTCGAGGCGTTCCTCCGCAACCACGCGGCGTTCGACACCTTCCTGGAAGACCGCGAGTAGCGGCCTAGCTAGACGGTCTCCTCCACGAGGCCGAGCGACCGCTCGAGCATCCGCTTCGGCTGAGCGCCGATCGCGGCGGCCGCGGGCTCCCCGCCCTTGAAGAGCAGGATCGTGGGGATGGAGAGGATCCCGTAGCGCTGCTGCAACTCGGGCTCCTCGTCGATGTTGACCTTCACGACGCGGACCTCGTCCGCGCGCTCCTCGGCAATCTGCTCGAGGATGGGAGAGACGGCGCGGCAGGGGCCGCACCATTCCGCCCAGAAGTCGACGATCACCGGGGTCTCGCTCTGGAGCACCTCGGTGTCGAATTGGGAGGTCGTGATGGGTTCTGGCATACGTCTTCAAACGTAGACTGACCGCCAGATGTTCCGCGCACTCCCACGCGTGCCCGATCACCCGGCGATCGAGCTGGAGATCCTCGACTGGTGGGAGGAGGCCGGCATCTTCGACAAGCTGCGCGAGCAGAACCGCGGCGGCCCGATCTGGAGCTTCATCGACGGACCGGTCACCGCGAACAAGACGCTCGGCGTGCACACCGCGTGGGGCCGGACGCTCAAGGACGTCTTCCAACGCTACAAGGCGCTTCGCGGCTTCGACCAGCGCTACCAGAACGGCTTCGACTGCCAGGGGCTCTGGATCGAGGTCGCCGTCGAGCGCGAGCTCAAGCTCAATTCGAAGCGCGAGATCGAGGAGTACGGCCTCGCCGAGTTCTCGCGGAAGTGCCGCGAGAAGGTCGTGCGGTCGGCCGCCGAGCTCACCCGCGGCTCGAAGCGGCTCGGCCAATGGATGGACTGGGGCAACGACTACTTCACGTTCTCGGACACGAACATCGAGTACATCTGGCGCTTTCTCAAGCACGTCCACGGGCAGGGATACCTCTACCTCGGCCACCGCTCCACCGAGTGGTGCCCCCGCTGCGGCACCTCGATCTCGGCGCACGAGCTGATCGGCTCCTACGCCGACCGCACCGATCCGTCGCTCTTCGTGCGCTTCCCACTCCTCGACCGGCACGGGGAATCGCTCATGGTCTGGACGACGACGCCGTGGACGCTGCCGGCGAACGTGGCCGCGGCGGTCAAGCCCGACGCCGAGTACGGCCGGCTCGACACCGGCCGCTGGATCGCCGTCGCGCGGGGGCCGGACGAGCGCTTCGAGGAGCGGCTGCCGGGGAGCGAGCTCGTCGGCTGGCGCTACTCGGGCCCCTTCGACGACCTCGGCCCGGGCGCGGGCGTCGAGCACCGCGTGATCCCGTGGGACGGCGTCTCGCTCGAGGAGGGCACGGGCATCGTCCACATCGCGCCGGGCGCCGGGCAGGAGGACTTCGAGCTCGGACGCGTTCACGATCTTCCCGTCCTCTCGCCCGTGGACGAGAGCGGGCACTTCTACCCCGAGTACGGCTGGCTCCACGGCCTCTCGACCGTGGAGGCGGCGGATCAAATCGTCGGCAGCCTCAAGGAACACGGCCTCCTCGTCGAGGCCGGGCTCTACGAGCACCGCTACCCGCACTGCTGGCGTTGCGACACGCCCTTGATCTGGCGCGTCGCCGACGACTGGTTCATCGCTGTCGAGGAGCTGCGGCCGAAGCTGTTGGAGGCCAACTCCACCGTGAAGTGGACGCCGGAGTACTTCGGCAAGCGCATGGACGACTGGCTCCGGAACATGGGCGAGTGGAACATCTCGCGCCGGCGCTACTTCGGCCTGCCGCTCCCGTTCTACCCCTGCGACGGCTGCGGGGACCTGACGGTGGTCGGCTCCAAGGCCGAGCTCGCCGAGCTGGCGACGTCCGGGCTCGACCAGCTCGAGGAGCTGCACCGGCCGTGGGTGGACGAGGTTGCGATCCGCTGCGAATCCTGTGGCAAGGAGGACGTCCGCCGCATCCCAGAGGTCGGGGACGTGTGGCTCGACGCCGGGATCGTTCCCTTCTCGACCCTCGGCTGGCAGAACCCCGAACGGGTCGAGAACGGCTATGCGACGGGAGCGTCGGCCGGCCTCTCCGGCGCCGATCTGCCCGACCACGCGTACTGGGAGCGCTGGTTCCCGGCGGACTGGGTCTCGGAGATGCGCGAGCAGATCCGGCTCTGGTTCTACTCGCAGCTCTTCATGTCGGTCGCCCTCGTCGACCGTGCGCCGTTCCGGGAAGTGCTCGGCTACGAGAAGATGCTCGACGAACGGGGCCGGGAGATGCACGGGTCGTGGGGGAACATGATCGACGCCGAGGACGCGTTCGCGCGGATGGGCGCCGACGTCATGCGCTGGCAGTTCTGCGCGCAGCCGCCCGACCGCAACCTTCTCTTCGGCTACGGGCCCGCGAACGAGATCAAGAAGAAGCTGCTGACGCTCTGGAACTCGGTGCGCTTCCTCGTCGACTACGGCAACATCGCGAGCTTCACGCCGAGCTTCGCGGACCTCGACGCTCCGCCCCTCGCCGACGGGGCGCGCCCTCTCGACCGCTGGCTCGTCTCGCGGACGCAGAAGTACCTGGCCGAGGCGACGCAGGCCCTGGAGGACCAGCTCACCTACAGGCTGATCGAGAGCTTCGAGGCGTTCGTGGACGACCTCTCCAACTGGTACATCCGCCGCTCGCGCCGCCGCTTCTGGGACGGCGACGAAGCCGCTCTTCGCGTCCTCTGGTACGCGCTCGTCCAGGGGATCCGGGGTATCGCGCCCGTGATGCCGTTCCTCGCCGAGCACCTGTGGCGGATCCTTGTCGCCGATGCCTGCGAGGGCGCGCAGGAGAGTGTCTTCCTCGCCGCTTGGCCGGAGGCGGGAGAGGCGGACGACGCACTCCTCGACGAGATCGGCGAGGTCCGCGCGATCGTCGAGCTCGGCCACCGGGCCCGCGGGGCCGCCGCGATCAAGCTTCGCCAGCCGCTCCGCGCGCTGGTCGTCGAGGGCGCTGTGCGCGCAGCCGGCCACGCGGACGAGATCGCGGAGGAGCTGCGCGTCAAGTCGGTGGCGTTCGAGCCCATCGCCGGTGCAACGGTCAGCGCGAAGCCGAACCTGAAGCTGCTCGGCCCGAAGCTCGGGCCCGAGCTACCTCAGCTCCGCGGGGCCCTTGCCGAGGGCCGCTTCGAACGGCTTCCCGACGGCCGCGTCCTCGCCGAAGGTCACGAGCTGCAGCCGGAGGAGGTGTTCGTCGAGCGCGTTGCGCCGGACGGCTGGACGCTCTCCGAAGAAGGGGCGCTGTCCGTGGCGCTGGACGCGCGACTCGATCCCGAGCTCGAGCTCGAGGGACGGGTCATCGACCTCGTGCACGCGGTGAACACGATGCGCAAGGAGCAGGGCCTCGAGATCACCGACCGCATCGTCCTCACGCTTCCCGACGGTGGCGACCTCCGGCGCTTCGAGGACTGGATCAAGTCGGAGACGCTCGCCGTCGAGATCGAGCACGGGCCGGAGCTGGCGGTGCGCAAAGCGCAGGCAGTCTAACTTACAAGTAGTGGACATATTACTTTCAAAGATAGGCCAGTCGGCCTATTGGAACTGACCCCGCGTGGCGTTAGCGTGGCGTCACTGGGCGATGCGAACCGCGGTGTGTGTCCCTGGCCATGTAATCCGCGGTGAGCAATCTGGGAAGGCCTGCCGCGCTTACCCCCCGAGCGGCGGGCCTTTCCCGTTCTAAGAGACGGCCCGACGCCACCGCGCGCGGGCGGCGACCCCGCCCGCGCCTGCCTATCATCAATCGGGACTCCTTCTGAGTCACGAACGTCCGACGATGCTTTCCCACGGCCTCCCCCTGCTCGTCCTGGCCGGTCTCTACGGACTGGTCACCGTCCTGCTCGGGGTGTCCCTGCTGCGCGAGCGGCGCGTTTCGTGGCTCGGCGTCGGCATCTGCCTGCTCTTCGCCCTCGTGGCCGCGCTCGCCGCGGTGCTCGGGGGGCTTGCCCTCGCCGACCGCGGGCCCTTCAGCGACGAGCCGCTCTGGCTCGTCCTCGTGAGCACGATCGCGGTCGCCGTGCCCGGGCTGATCGTCCTCGTCCGCGGGCACGACCGGGCCCTGCTCGTGACCGCGCGGCATCGGGTCCGCGAGGCCGAGGAGCTCGCCACCGAGCGCGGCCGCGAGGCGGACGCGATCTCGCGCCTCTCATCCGCCCTCTCGCGTGCGCACACCGGTGAGGAGGCCGCGGCAGCGCTCTTCGACGAGGTCGAGGCGGTGCTCGAGTCCGACGCGCTCCTCCTCGCGCGCGTCGACGAGGAGGTCCGGCGGGCGACGGGCTTTGCCGCGCGCGGAGTGGACGAAGACTGGTGGCGCGGCGTGGCGCTGGACCTCGACGAGGAGACCGGCGCGGTCGTGAGCGTCGTCCGCGACCGTGCGGCGCTCTCCATCTACGACGTCATCGCCGCGACGAGCGTCAACCGGGCTCTCGCCGACGCCGTCTCGGCGAAGAGCGCCGCCTTCATCCCCCTCCTCTCGGAGGGCCAGGTGGTAGGCGTGCTGGTCGCCGTCATGCGCGAGGGCCACCGCGAGTTCACGAACGCGGAGCTGGAGCTCGCGCAGGGGCTCGCCAACGAGGCCGCGCTGGCGCTCGGCCGTACCCGCTCCGACGAAGCGCTGCGGGTCGCGCTCGAGCGCGAGCGGGTCATCGCCGAGATCGGGCGCCGCGTTCGCTCGGAGCTCGACCTCGACACCGTCCTGCGCGTCGCGGTCGAGGAGACGGCGAAGGCGGTCGGGGTGATCCGCTGCTTCATCAGGCTGGGCGAGATCGGGGAGCCGATGCCGGTGCTCGCCGAGTGGACCGCGCCCGGGTTGAGGCAGATCGGCGACCTGGCGCGGCGGCTGCCGGCGATGAACCTGGCCGCGCGGGAGCGCCGGACTGTGGCCGTCGACGACGTGGCGACGTCGGAGGAGATCGCCGATCCGGCCCTCGGCGACCGCCAGGCCCTCCTCCATCTCGGCGCAAAGGCCACGATCGCGACGCCGATTGTCGTCTTCGGCCGGGTGATCGGCGTCTTTTCGCTCCACCGGGCCGAGAAGACCCGCTGGCTCCCCGGAGAGATCGCGCTTGCCGAAGCCGTTGCCCGGGAGCTCGGGATCGCGATCCACACCGCGCGGCTGCTGGGCGAGAACCAGCAGCGGCTCCGCCGCCAGGAGACGCTCATCGAGGCGGCACACGTTCTGACGCGCGACCTGCGCTTCGACTCCGTCATCGGCCGGCTCGTGGAGGAGGTCGTGGCGCTCACCGGCGCCGACGCCGCAGACTGTTGGATCCTCGAGCCCGAGCGTGCCTTCCTGCGTTGCCGAGCCGTGGTAGGCGTGCCCGAGTGGAACGTCGGCCGCCAGATCCCCCCGGAGGGGACGATCGGCCGGGCGCTCCAGACCGGCAAGTCGGTCCTCACGCACGACTTCGCCGCTACGGAGCAGCCGCCTCCCAGCCCGCCCTACGCCGTCTTCAGCGACGTGATGTCGATCCCCATCACCTGGCTCGGAGAGGCGCGCGGCGTGCTGGGTGTCTGCTCGCGCGACGCCGGCCGCTTCGACCGGAGCGACATCGAGATCGTCGAGGCGATCGCGCGCTTCGCCTCGCTGGCGCTCCACAACGCCGAGAGCTTCGAGGAGCGCGAGCGGCAGGCCCAGGTCCAGCGTGGCTTCTACAGGATCGCGCAGGTCCTCGGATCGACCCTTTCCCGCGCGGAGACGCTCGACGCGCTCGCCCAGGCGGCCTGCGAGGCCCTCGGCGGAAACGCCGCGCTCGTGCTCGAGCTCAGGGGCGACGCCGCGGTTCTCGCCGGGACGTACGAGCTCCCGGAGGCCGTTCGGACCGCCCTGGCCGCGGGCCCGGGTGCCGCGCTCTGGCCCTTCTCCGGCCCGCGGGGCGAGGAGACGGTCCTCGCGTCCCCCGAGCTCCAATCCGACGAGCGCTTCGACGCGGTCCTCCGGGACCCGCTGGTCGCCCAAGGCTACGGCTCGCTCCTCTGCGCGCCGGTGGCGGGCGTGCACGACCAGGCCTATGCGGTCGCCGTGCTCTTTCGCGGCCCCCGGACGTTCGCCGACGAGGACGTGCTCCTCACGGAGCACCTGAGCGGCGCTGCCCGCGGCGCGCTCGAGCGGAGCGAGCTGTTCGAAGGAGAGCGGCGTGCGCGCACGTTCTCGCAGCGTCTGGCGAGAGTCGGCGCGCTGCTCGCGACCAGCCTCGACCCGGCGATCGTGCTCGAGGAGGTCGCGCGGCGGGCGCCCGGTCTGCTCGGGGCCGACGCTGCCGTCATCAGGGTCCTCGAAGGGGACGAGCTCGTCGTGCGCGCCGCCGCGGGCCGCGGGACCGAGCGCCTCGTCGGCACCGCGGCCGACGCTTCGGCGGCGGTCTCCGGGGCCGTCGCGCAGTCACGGGCGCCGCTGTCGATTCAGGACGTCAGGGACCAGCCGCGATTGGCGCGCGGCGACCTCCTCTTGGAAGGCGGGACGGCTGCCTGCGTGGCCGTGCCGGTCGCCGCGCACGGCGGAGGCCTCTACGGCGTGCTCGCCGTCTACTCGACGACGCCGCGACCGTGGCGAGACGACGAGATCCAGGCTCTCGCCGCCCTGGCCGCAGCCTCCTCGGCGTCGGTCGCCAACGCCGAGCTCTACTCGCGCGTGGCCGAGGAGAAGGAGCGGAGCGGCGCCATCCTCGCCAACATCGCCGACGGTATCGTCGCCGTCGGTCGTGACGGGCGGATCCTCCTCTGGAACTCCAAGGCGGAGCAGATCACCGGCGTGCCCGCTTCCGAGGCTCTCGGCCGCCTCGTGCCCGAAGTGCTTCAGCGCGAGCTCGGCGGCAACGGAGAGGGCGAGAGCCACCTGGCGATCCGCAAGGGTGGGAAGGAGGTCTGGATCGCGCTCAGCGAGGCCGTGATGCTCGACGCAGCCGGCGCCGTGGCCGGCCGGATCTTCGCGTTCCGCGACATCTCGGACGAGCGCGCCGTCGACCAGATGAAGTCCGACTTCGTGAGCGCCGTCTCGCACGAGCTGCGCACACCGCTCACCTCCATCTACGGCTTCGCCGAGACGCTCATGCGCGGCGACGTCGACTTCAGCGACGCCGAGCGGGGCACCTTCCTTCGCTACATCGCGTCCGAGTCGGAACGCCTCATTCGGATCGTCGACGACCTGCTCAGCGTCGCGCGGCTTGAGGCGGAGACGCTCGGGGTCACGCTCGTCCCTACGGACGTCGATGCGGCCGCCCGCGAGGCGGTCGCAGCCGTCCAAGAGCTGGACGGAAGGCTCCATCGCTTCAGCGTCGAGGTCGAGCCGGCGGGTCTTGCCGTCCGAGCCGACAGGGAGAAATTGGTACAGGTGCTGACCAATCTCCTCGACAACGCGGCGGCCTTCTCCCCCGAAGGCGGCGCGATCACGATCGCCGCGCGCGGCAGCGCCGACGTCGCCGAGATCAGCGTCGCCGACGAAGGCATCGGCATTCCGCTCGCTGACCAGCAGCGCATCTTCTCGAAGTTCTTCCGCGGGGAAGGCACCGGCGCCGGGCAGGGCACGGGGATCGGCCTCTTTCTCGTTCGCGGCCTCGTCACCGCGATGGGCGGGAGGATCTGGGTCGACTCCGAGGAAGGGCGTGGCTCGCGCTTCACCTTCGAGTTGCCGCTCGCCGGCCGCGAGCCGACCGAGCCGGTCCCGCTGGAGGCTGCGTCTTGACCCGGGTCCTCGTCATCGACGACGAGGCGCCGATCCGGCTCCTGTGCCGCGTCAACCTCGAGGCCGAGGGGATGCGCGTGAGCGAGGCAGGCGACGGCCCCGGCGGGCTCGACCTCGCGCGGGCGCAGCAGCCCGACGTCATCCTCCTCGACGTGATGATGCCTGGGCTCGACGGCTGGCGAGTCGCCGAGGTGCTGCTCGACGACCCGGTTACGCGCGACATCCCGATCGTCTTCCTCACCGCCCGCGCCGACGTCCGCGACCGCGCCCGCGGGATCGACCTCGGCGGCCTCGAGTACATCACGAAGCCCTTCAACCCCGTCGAGCTCGCCGCGCTCGTTCGCCGGGTCCTCGCCGCAGTCGAGCGCGGGGAGCGCGAGCGCCTGCGCAGCGACAAGGTCGCACAGCTCCGCGAGCTCTTCGAAGGCACATAGAAGCCGCCGACCGCCGGCCGAGCGGCTGCGCGCTAGCGGAAGCGGGCGACGGCCATCTCGACGCAGCCGTAGCCCCGCCAGGCGCCGCGCGTCCAGCCGGTGCCGACGAAGCGAAAACCGCGCCGGAGGAGCAGCGCCCGGTGGCCGGCGCTGTTGAGCCACATCCGGACCGCCTGCGCCGGCCTGAACCAGGAGCACGTGCCCCAGGCCAGGATCTCGCCCGTCCCGGCCGCGAGGCTGGCGTGGTGGAAGGAGTCGGCCCGCATGAGGTGTCGCGACCAGGCCCGGGAGCCCCGGCTGAGGGCGCCGCGGATGCTGAGCTGGCGCAGCCCGTGCGCGGCTCGGGCGTCGTTGATCCTCGCGACGAGCCGCTTCTCCGCCCAGCTGGGTGAGGCCTGCGCCGGCACAGCTATCGCCAGCGTGCAGATGCACGTCAGGAGAGCAAGCGTGGTTCCCAAGCGTCCCGGCATGCGGAGGAGGGTGCCGGATCGATGTCGGCATCCGGTTCGAAAAGCGTTAGCGTTGTCTGAAGAGGGCGATCTCACGAGCTGCCACGCGCGAGGTCGCGGGAGATTGCCACATCTTCCTGCATTTTGCGGAATTCCTCGTGCGATTCGTCACGATCATCGCCGCGCGCCGTCTGCGCGAGCAGGACGCCGACGAGCACGATCACGCCTCCGACGATCTGCACCGCGGCGAGCTCCTCGCCCAGCCAGATCCAGGCGACGATCGCCGCCAGCACTGGCTCGAGCGTGGCGACGATTGTCACCCTCGTGGCCGGAACATGGTGGAGGGCGCTTACGAGGAGGATGAAGGGGACCACGGTCCCGAGCACGACGATGTAGCCGAGAAGGAGCCAGACCGGCACGTCGACGTCGTCGAAGCGTCCGAGGAGCGAGGCGCTGCCGTCGACGACGTCGACCGGGAACGTCCACCAGGGCTGGAAGATTGCCCAGAAGAGCGCCGCGAAGGAGAAGCCCCATGCCAGGAGCGAGTAGACGTCGCGGCCGGCGTCGAGCGCGCGCTCGGCCATGAGCACGTAGGCGGCGTATGCAAGGGCCGTGACGAGGCTGGCGAGGACGCCGAGCCCGTCGAGGGAGGAGCCGCCGTTCCAGAGCTCGACCACGAGCGACAGACCGAACAGGCTGAGCGCGATCGCGAACCAGAGACGTCGCCGAACGGGCTCGTGGACGAAGAAGCGGGCCCAGAGGGCGACGAAGACGGGGGCGAGGTAGTTGATCACCAGCGCGATCCCGATGTCGAGCCGCCGGATGGCGACGAAGTAGAAGAGCTGGACGAAGGCCAGCCCGAAGACGCCGAAAACCGCGAGGAAGCCAAGCTCCCTCCTGATCGCCCGCAGTGATGACGGCTTCGTGAGCGCGACGGCGACGACGAGGATGAGCGCGGCTCCCGTCGCCCGCACCTCCGCGAGTCGCTGGGCCGAGAGCCCGGCCGAGTCGAGGACGATCTTGGCGATGACGGCGTTCAGGGACCAGAGGACGACCGCCGACCACACGAGCGTGTAGCCGAGTGCCGGACGCGGCGCGGGGCGCTGCGACTCGAGTGCGGGCGGCGCGAAGGGTGCGTCGGCCACGGGCGCGCAACGATACAGCCGCGTCGGCAGCGCCCGCGACGCGTAGCGTTCGCGCCCACATGGGCTCCCGGCCGGTGCTGATGGCGATGGCGGGCGCGACCTGCATCGCCTTCTCCGCGATCCTCGTTCGCCTCGCCGACGTGCCGCCGTCGACGGCAGCCTTCTTCCGGTGCACGTACGCGCTCCCGCCGCTCGCCCTGCTGGCTTGGTGGGAACGGCATCGGTTCGGACCGCTCGCGAGCCGCGCGCTCTGGCTCTCGCTGCTCGCCGGCGTCTTCTTCATGGGCGACCTCGTCTTCTGGCACCACGCGATCGCAGCGGTCGGGGCGGGTCTCGCCACGGTGCTTGGGAACGTCCAGGTCGTCATCGTCCCGCTCGCCGCCTGGGCGCTCCTCCGCGAGCGCCCCGCGGGCCGGACGCTCGCCGCCGTCCCGATTGTCCTCTTCGGCGTCGTCCTCATCTCCGGGGTCGTCGGGGCAGACGCCTACGGCTCGAGCCCGGCGCTCGGCGTCCTCTACGGCCTGCTGACGGCGATTACGTACGCGGGCTTCCTCCTCGTCCTCCGCGCCGGGAGCTCCGATCTGCGCCGGCCGGCCGGTCCCCTCTTCTACGCGACGCTCTCGGCTGCCCTCGTCACGCTGCCGGTCGGCGCCGGCCTCGGCGAACTGGAGCTGGCGCCGACGTGGCCCGAGCACGGCTGGCTCGTCCTGCTCGCGCTCACGTCGCAGGTGGTCGGCTGGCTCCTGATCGCCGCTGCCCTTCCACGCCTCCCGGCGGCGCTCACCTCGGTGACGCTGACCCTTCAGCCGGCGCTCTCCGTGGTCTTCGGCGTGATCCTCCTCGACGAGACGCCCTCCGAGCTTCAGTTCCTCGGCGTGGCCGTGATCATTGCGGGGGTCGTCCTCGCCACGGCGGGCCGCCGCCGGCGGCCGTACACTGAGCCAGAAGCTGCGGGACGTAGCGCAGCCTGGTAGCGCGCCTGCTTTGGGAGCAGGAGGCCGCCGGTTCGAATCCGGCCGTCCCGACTGAGAACCGGTGCGTTCAGGTCTCCGGCGAGATCTGAACGAACCTGGCGCCGTCGTTGAGGAAGGCGCTTACCTGCTTGTTCAGCGCCATTCGCGTCGACAGTCCCTCGACCTGGCGCGGGTCGCTGTCCACGAACGACGCGGTCACGACGTACGTCGACCTGGCTTTCGGCCGGGGCGTGGGCTTGGGCTTCGGCTCCGGCCTCTCCGGCTCGAGCGCCGCGTCGACCGCCTTCACGGTCTTGGCGCTCGCGACCCCGGTCTCCGCAAGATCGTTCCGCCTCTGGAACGTCTCGACGGCCTTCTCCGTCTTCTCGCCGAACTCGCCGTCGACCTCGAGCTTCCTGTTCCCGAGCTCGACGAGTCGGGTCTGCAGGTCTCGGACCTCCGCCCCGTGATCGCCCCTGCCGATCCCGTTCGGAACCTCACCGGGCACACGGACAAAGACTCGGCAGAGGGAGCGGGCGCGCGTCTTCACGAAGACGCCTTCGCCTCCGCTGTCTCCGACGGTGTTGCCCTCGACCGTGCGGATGGACCCGTCGGAGTTCACCTCGAGAACGAACCCGATGTGGTCGAGGTTCGCGTCGTCGTCGAACTGGAAGCAGACGAGATCCCCCGCCGCGGGCCTTCGAACCACCCAACCCTCCCTGTCGGCCAACGCTGCGGTGGTCGGCACGAAGGCCGACCGGTTCGTTTCCTTCAGCTCGCGCCGCGCCTCGCGGAAGCACCAGTCGACGAAGCTGTTGCACCACGCGTACCCGGTCTTGGCCGGCTCGCTGTCGGCGGCCTGGTACTGCCTGATGCGCTTGGAGAAATCCTCCCGCTTCTCGAGGACCCCGTCACGGGCTTCCGCCAAGGCGATGCGAAGGGCGCGTTGGCGCGCAAGCATGTTCCTCACCTCCAGCGCCGATTAAGGCGAGGATAACGCGATCGTCCCGCGAGGAGAAGGTGCGGCTACCCGTACCACCGCCGGGGGCTGGCCTCCTGGTCGGGGCCTGCACGATCGGGAATCCTTCGAGGCCCGTGTCTGAGCACCCCCTCACCTTCCTCTTCACCGACATCGAACGGTCGACCGGGCTCGTCCGCGCCCTCGGCGCGGAGTACTGCGACGTCCTCGCGAGGTCGCGCGCTCACCTGCGCTGGGCCGCCGCCGGCTCGGGCGGCCGGGAGATCGAGTGCCGGGCGGACGAGTACTTCTCCGTCTTCGACTCGGCCGCGGCGGCCGTCGCGGCGGCGTGGGAGGCGCAGCGGTCGCTGCTGGAGGAGCCCTGGCCGGACGAGGCCGAGGTCAAGGTCCGCATGGGGCTTCACACGGGCATCGCGATCGACGCCGGCCAGGGTCTCGTCGGGCTCGACGTCCATCGGGCCGCGCGGATCGCCTCGGCCGGGCACGGCGGCCAGATCCTCCTGTCCGGGGCGACCGTGGAGGCCTCGGACGCGACCGCGGCCGACCTCGGCTGCTACGAGCTCTCCGGGCTGCCGGAGCCCGAGCACGTCTTCCAGCTGCTAGCCGAGGGGCTGCCAAGCGAGTTCCCGCCGCTGCGGCGCGCTCGGCGCGTCGACGACCAGCGCCTCCGCGTCGTCCTGGCCGACGACTCTGTGCTCGTTCGGGAAGGAATCGCCCGACTGCTCGATGACCTCGGCATGAACGTCGTCGCCGAGGCGGGAAGGGGCGACGAGTTGCTCGAGCACGTTGCGGACACGAGGCCGGACGTGGCCGTCGTGGACATCCGCATGCCGCCTTCGGGGCGCGACGAGGGGATTCGCGCGGCGAAGGCCATCCGCGGGCTCTATCCAGGCACCGGAGTCCTCCTCCTCTCGCAGGCGGTCGAGCCCGCCTACGCGCGCGAGCTGCTCGCGACCGGCTCCGAGGGTGTCGGCTACCTGCTCAAGGACCGCGTGGGCGACGTGGACGAGTTCGCCAAGGCGCTCCGTGAGATCGCGGAGGGCGGCGTCGTGCTGGACGAGGAGCTCGACATCCTCGCCAGTGTGCTCACCTAGTAGTCGGCTCGGGCTTGATCGCGCCGACGAGCTTGAGCAGCCGCTCGAGGGTCGACGCGTCGAGCTCGCCGCGGTTGCGGGCCAGCGCCGCGAGGAGAGCGAGCTCACTCTGCGTGGTCTCCTGCTCGTTCTTCATGGGACTGACGTTTTTCGGGGCCCCGCCTAGAGATCCTTTCGCGCGAACGCGCCGAGGGCGGCAGTCCCGACGAGCGCCAGGTAGCCGAGGGTCCAGGGCCACAGGAACGCGCCGGCCGCCTGTGCTCCGCCGAAAGGGCCGAGCGTCAGCGCCGCCTCGGTAAATCCGCTGGAGTCGGCCGTGATGGCGTCGAGCCCGTCCTGATAGAGCGCCTCGAACGGGAGCGCCCAGGAAGCCGTCTGAGCGACGTTCATGAGCGTCTCCGAGTCGAGCGCCTCGCCGATCTGGCCCAGCAGGCCGGCCACCAGGCCGGCGCCGAAGACCATGAAGACGGCGATGCCGTTGGCGGTGGCGGAAAGGAAGACGGAACCGAGCAGGGAGAGCGCCGCGATCACGGCCGTCGCGCCGGCCAGCTGGAGGGCCGGGCCGACGATCCGGTCCGGCGTCCAGTCGCCGACCTGCCAGGTGATCAGGAGCGCGCCGGCGTAGACGAGGCAGACGTACGCTCCGCAGACCGCCGCCGCAGCGACGAAGCGGCCGAGGAGGAGCGTCGAGCGCCCGATCGGACGGACGACGAGCGGTTGGAGTAGGCCGCGCTCGGCATCCCCGCGGACCGTGCCCAGCGTCAGGAACGCGGCGAGGACAGCGCCGAGGAAGAGCGTGCCGAACATCGAGAGGCCGAACATCGTCGCGCCCACGAGCTCGTGCTCGTCGACCGGAACCAGGCCCTGGCCGTATTGGCGCTCGGCGGCGTCGAACGCCTCCTTCGCGCCGAGCGCGTAGAGGCCGAGGAAGACCGCGGTCAAGACGAGCACGACGAGGAACACGCGCCGCCGGAAGCTCTCCCGGAGCGAGTAGTCGACGACGATCGGGATCCCGCTCACCCCGCCTCCTCCCCGACGGCCTCGAGGTAGATCTCCTCGAGCGTGGTCTCGAGGACGCGCACGCCGTACACCTGCTCGCCGGCCGCGACGAGTTCGGCGACGATGTCGGGCACCTGGTCACGTCCGACCCCCTCGTAGAGCCGCGTCGCGCCGTCGACATCGACCTCGACACCGCGCGGGCGTGCCAGGTCCGAGGGCCGCCCCTGGGCGACGATTTTCCCGCGCGAGAGGATGGCGACCCGGTCGCAGACGAGCTCGATCTCGCTCAGCAAGTGGGAGTTGAGCAGCACCGCTACGCCGCGGCGCCGCAGCTCCTCCAGCAGGCGGCGAACGGTGCGCCTGCCACCGGGGTCGAGCGCGCTGGTCGGCTCGTCGAGGAAGAGGAAGCGCGGCGTCCCCACCAGCGCTTGGGCGATACCGAGCCGCTGCTGCATGCCCTTCGACATCGTCTCGATTCGCCGGGAGCGGGCCTCCGTGAGCCCGACGAGGTCGAGCAGCTCGGCCCGCTCCGCCGCGCCGCCCCCCGACCCGGCGAGCCGCTGGTGCAGGACGAGGAGCTCGTTTGCGGTCGCCCAGCCCGGAAAGCGGAAAAGCTCCGCCAGGTACCCCATGACCGTCCGAGCGTCTCGCGTGCCGGCGGGAGCGCCGCAGACGTGCGCCTCGCCGGCGCTCGCCCGCACGAGCCCACACCCGATCTTGACGAGCGTGGACTTGCCGGCGCCGTTCGGCCCGAGCAGGCCGACGAGCTCGCCCTCCTCGACGTCGAGGTCGACTCCGTCGAGTGCCGTTACGGGCCCGAAGCGCTTGACGAGCCCGCGCGCTGCGAACGCCGCGGCCATCGTGGCGAGTGTAGTTGGGCGGGAAGCCGGCTCTCCGCGCCATGCGTCGCCCTGAGTTGCACAGAGAGTGGTGGCGTTGCAAAATACGCAACGATGCAGTCCGCCGACAAGGCGCTGGCGATCCTCGCGGCCTTCGACGAGCGTCGCCCCGACCTCGGCGTCTCCGAGCTCGCCGCCGAGCTCGGTATGCACAAGAGCACGGTCTCGCGCTTGCTGGCGGCGCTCGAGCGCCGAGGGCTCGTCCGCCGCGAGGGCGAGCGCTTCGCCCCCGGGCCGGAGCTGGCGCGCCTGGGCACGCTCGCCGTGCGCGGGCTGACGCTGACCGGCGTCGCCCGCGCCTCGCTGGAGCTCCTCGCCGAGCGGACGGGCGAGACGGTCAACCTCGCCGTGCGGGAGGGCGACCGCGCGCTGAACATCCTCCAGGTCGACGCCGCGCACTTCGTCGGCGTCACCGATTGGACGGGGCGAGCCGCACCGCTTCACGCGAGCGCGAACGGGAAGGCGTTGCTCGCCTTCGGGGACGGCCGGCCCCCCGGGCGACTGACGAAGCTGACGCCCAGGACGATCCTCGACCGGGGCGAGCTGCGCGACGACCTGGCGCGGGCGCGTAGCGCCGGCTTCGCGGTTGCGGTCGAGGAGCTCGAGCTCGGCCTCCATGCGGTTGCAGCGCCGGTCTTCGACGCCGGCGGGTCGTGCGTGGCGGCGGTCTCCGTCTCCGGCCCCGCCTACCGGCTCACCGAAGCGCGGCTCCCGGCGGTCGGCGAGCTGTGCGCAGCCGCGGCAGGCGACGTCTCGGCGCGGCTCGGCTTTCGGAGCGCGGCGTGACGGCCTGGGAGCTCGCGTCGTTTCCTTCGGAGCTGATGGGCGACGTGCCGGAGCTCGAGGGCGTTCGCGTCGACGTCGTCCGCGGCGGCGACCCGGTTCGGATCACGCATGTGCTCGACGCCGTGGAGCCGCGGGTGCGCCCGGACGGCCGCGCCGCATTCCCGACGGAGGGCACGGCCGGCGAGGGGCGCACGAACCGTCTCGACGGAGTCGTCGTCCTCTCCTGCCTCGACTTCCCCGCCGAGGAACGGCCGTTGCACGAGCAGGAGTCGGTGGTGGATCTCGCCGGGCCCGGCGCCGAGCTGACGCCCTTCGCGGCGGACACGAACGTCGTCCTCACGTTCGGCGCGGGTAACGGGCTCGGCAACGAGGAGCTCGAGGCGTGGGCACGATCCACGACGCTCGCCGTGGCGGAGGACCTGGCGCGCCCGACGCTCGACGCGGCGTCCGTCGACGTCGAGCGCTTCGAGCTCGGGCCCGCCGACGAGAGCCTGCCCTCCATCGCAGCGCTCATGCAGCTCTCCGATCTCGGCCCGCTCTACTACCAGTACCTCTACGGCGTTCCCGTCGGGCGCGCGGGCCTGCCTCGCGCGGTCGACCCGGCGGAGCTCCTCGACGGTGCCGTGACCTCGGGCGAGTATCACTGGGCGGGGCTTCGAAACGCCACGATCGTCTTCCAGCGGAACGCCCTCGTCCGGACGCTCTACCGCGAGCACGGACGCCGCCTGCGCTTTGCCGGCCTCGTCCTCATGCGCGGCTACGAGCAGACCGCCGACGATAAGCAGCGCGCCGCCACCGCCGCCGCCGAGGCGGCGGCCGCGCTTGGCGCAGTCGGCGCCGTGATCACCACCGACGCGGGCGGCAACTCGCACACGGACGTCATGCTGACGGTGCGCGCGTGCGAGCAGGTCGGCGTCAGGACGACGGCGGTCGTGGCCGAGATGGCCGACCCGGGCTCCACCAGCTCCGGCCTGACGGACTGGGTGGCGGAGGCCGACTCGATCGTCTCGGCGGGGAACGCCGAAGAGCTCGTCCCGGCGTGGACGCCCGACCGTGTCCTCGGCGGCGACACCCTCCTGGACGGCACCGCCGCGGGCGCGGCCGGGCCGATCCCCGTGCGGAACTACCTCGGCGCCACGAACCAAACCGGCCAGCACGCTCTCACGGCGACGACGTGGTGAGGGCGGTCCACTACCTCAACCAGTTCTTCGCCGGCCTCGGCGGCGAGGAGGCTGCGGAGACACCTCCGACGAGGCTCGAAGGTCCCGTGGGCCCAGGTCGTGGCCTGGCCGCCGAGCTCCGGGGAATCGAGATCGTGGCCACACTCGCCTGTGGCGACGACTACTTCGGCGAGCATGAGGAGGACGCCCTGGCCCGGTTGATCGAGCTTCTCGAGGCGGAGCGGCCGGGGCTCCTGATCGCCGGGCCCGCCTTCGGCTCCGGCCGCTACGGGTTCGCCTGTGCGCGTTTTTCGCGCACCGCTTCCGACCGGCTCGGAATCCCCGCGCTCGCGGCCATGCACGAGGAGAATCCCGGCGTCGGCTCCGCCGAGGGAACGCTCCTAGTCCCGACCGCCGTCAACGTCGCCGGAATGCGCGAGGCGCTGCCGCGGATGGCGCGCCTCGCCGAGGCGCTCGTCTCCGGTCGTGAGCTCGGCCCTCCCGACCAGGAGGGCTACCTGCCGCGCGGCTTTCGCCGCAACCGGATGGCCGAGAAGTCGGGCGCCGAGCGGGCCGTCGATCTTCTCCTGGACAAGATCGCGGGCGAGACGAGGACGGAGGTGGCCGGGGGCTTCGACCGCGTCCCGCCCCCGGCGGCGGTTCCCGATCTTTCGCGTGCGCTCCTCGCCCTGGTCACCGAGGCCGGGTGCGTGCCGCAGGGAAACCCGGATCGGCTGCCCACGATCCGCGCGCAGGGCTGGCTCCGGTACGAGCTAGGCGGCGTGCAGACGCTTGCCTCGGGCGAGTACGAGTCGGTGCACGGGGGCTTCGACGTCACGCTCGCCAACGAGGACCCGAACCGGCTCGTCCCGCTCGACACCGTGACCGCCCTAGCTGCAGACGGCCGCATCGGGCGGGTCCACGACGTCTTCTACACAACCACCGGGAACGGCACTCCGGTCGCGTCGGCCACTCGCTTCGGACGTGAGATCGCCGCCGAGCTCAGGGACGCGGGCGTCGAGGCCGTCCTCCTGTCAGGCACCTGAGGAACGGGCACGCGCTGCGGGTCAGTGCTGGCGAAGGAGATCGAACGGGCGGGGGTGCCGACGGTGTTCGTCACGTCGCTCCCCACGATCGCGACGATGGTGGGCGCCAACCGCATCGTGCGTGGTCCTGCCATCACGCACCCGTTCGGCCTGGGCGAGGCAGATCGCCGGCGCATTGTGGACCGGGCGCTGGAGATGCTCGAGACCGACGTCGAGCCGACCACGGTGTGGGAGGTCGACCCCGCATGAATCGCCAGCCCCTAGGGGCCACCCCGGGCCACCACCCGCTTCGAGCCTATCGCCGGAAAACGCGCCGGTGTGTGCCGCTTCGTGCCGGAATCGGCGCTGATCCGTGCCGGGAGAGGACGACATGACGGGCCGGGCAGCGATCCATGCGTGCTCGCTCGTCCTCGCGCACGCGCCCGACCTCGTCCGCCACGGCTCCAAGCCGGCGCGCGAGCTCGCCGCCGACAGCGACGGGCTCCTCGCCTCCCTCACCCGCAGCCTTCGCAGCTACGAGGACGCGCTCGGCTACCCGCCGCACCAGGCGCTGGTCGGCAACATCCACCCGGACGCGCTCTGGGAGCGCCCGCGCCCCTGGTGGAGTAATCCCGTGGAGCCCCGCCGCGAGGGCCCGTTCGGCGTCTTCGTCGAGCAGGCCGAGCTCTACCGGCGCATGGAGGAGGCCGACGCGTTCGGGCTCTTCACGCTCGACGGAGGCCCTGCCGCGAACGGTGGGCTCACGATCGACCAGGACGGCGAGGCCGCAGGCTCCATGGACGGCGCGCACGACCTCGATGAGAGCCTGTCCGCCTCGGTTCTCCTCGAGAACCTCGCGTGCAAGACGACCGGGGCCCTCGCGCTGGAGCACCTGCTGGAGGCGACCGGTCTCGCGCCCGCCGACCTCCCGTACGTGATCGGGAGCGGTGAGGAAGCCGTCGGGGACCGCTACCAGCGCGGCGGAGGCAACCTGGCCAAAGCGATCGCCGAGCAGGCCGGCTGTGTCAACGCGTCGGGCAGCGACGTGAAAGCGTTCTGCTGTGCACCCGTGCACGCGCTGGTCGTCGCCGGCTCCCTCGTTGCCTCCGGCGTCTACCCGCGGGTTGTCGTCGTGGCCGGCGGATCACTGGCCAAGCTGGGGATGAAGTTCGCGGGCGCTCTCCGCCACGGCGCGCCGATCCTCGAAGACGTGCTGGCGGGCTTCGCGATCCTCGTCGCCGAGCCCGGCGCCGGCGCTCCCGAGCTCCGTCTCGATGCCGTCGGGCGCCACCGCGTCGGCTCGGGGTCGGCCCAGCAGGCGGTGCTCGAGGACCTCGTCGTCGAGCCGCTCGAGCGGCTGGGCCGCGGGATCCTCGACGTCGACCGCTACGCGACCGAGCTGCACGACCCCGAGATAACCGAGCCGGCCGGGGCGGGCAACGTTCCCAGCCGGAACTACAGGCTGATCGGCGCGCTTGCAGTCCGTCGTGGGGAGCTTCCGCGCGAGGAGCTCGACGGCTTCGAGCGCAACCATGGCCTGCCGGGCTTCTCGCCGACGCAGGGGCACGTCGCCTCCGCGGTGCCGTGGCTCCCGCATGGCCTCGCTGCGCTGCGGGCCGAAGAGATCGGCTCGACCATGCTGCTCGCGAAGGGCTCGCTCTTCCTCGGCCGCATGACCGAGCTGGCCGACGGTATGTCCATCCTCCTCGAACCGGGAAAGGAGTAGCGAATGCCGGTCGAAGCGACCGTCGAGACGTATGGAGACCTGACGGGCGAGGGCGCCGTCCTCGTCGACTTCTGGGGCCCGCGCTGCCAGCCGTGCCTCGCGATGATGCCGACGATCGCCAAGCTGGAGGAGGAGGCCGGCGGCGCGGTCCGCGTCGTCAAGGTCAACTCCGCCGAGAACCGGGAGATCTGCCGGGAGCTAAGGGTCTTTGGGCTCCCGACGTATGTGGTCATGCGGGACGGGGAGGAGCTCGAGCGCCTCTCCGGCGACGTGTCCAAAGACGACATCGAGCGGGCCTTCGCCACGCTCGCTGGGGAAGGAGGTGAGGCTGCATGAAGCTGGACGGGAAGAAGGTAATCGCGCTCGGCGAGCGGGACGGTGTGTCGGGACCTGCGATCGCCGCGTGCGTCGAGTCGGCGGGAGCCGAGGTCGTCTTCGTCGAGACGGAGTGCTTCGTCTGAACGGCGGCCGGGGCCATGGACCCGGAGAACCAGGACCGCATCAAGGTCCTGGTCGACGCGCACGGCGCGGACGACCTCGTGGTCGTGCTCGGCGCCGCCGACCTCGAGTCGCTCGAGGTCGCGGCGGAGACGGTCACGATGGGAGACCCGGCTTACGTGGGTCCATTGGCAGGAGTCCAGTTGGGGCTCCCCGTCGTTCACATCCTCGAAGAGGACGTCAAGGCGCAGGTCGACCCGGGCGTCTACGACGAGCAGGTCGGCCTGCTCGAGATGACGCTCGACGTCGAACACGTGCGCGACGCCGCGGGCAAGTTCCCGGGGCGCTGAGCGCTCACCTCCCGGGCTGCTCCACCTCGGGTGCCTCCTCTTCCGCCATGAAGCGGACGAAGTAGACCGTGAACACGGCGAAGAAGACGATCGCCTCGCTCAGCGCCATGGCGATGCCCGCGATCTGCTGGTCCGCGAGCGGCGTCAGGCCGCGGAGGCGCGGCGCCTCGACGTAGAAGTCGTAGAGCGGGCTGGGGAGCAGCGCCAGGAGCAGTCCCAGCGGGCTGGCGAAGACGAAGGCGGCGAACAGGTACGCGGCCTTCGCGCCGGAGGACAGGCTCCACGGCTGCGACTGGAGAACCGGCCACCAGAGGAGGAGGCCGGTCACGAGGTACGTGAGATGCTCGAGGTGGAGGAGTGCGTGGTGCTCCAGCGCCGCGTCGTAGAGGGCGGGAACGTGCCAGAGCATGTAGCCGCCCAGCCAGAGCGGCAGCGCCACGAAGGGGCGCGTCACCGCTCTGACAGCGCGGAAGCGAGCGAGCGCCACGGCCAGCTCCGGTGGCACGGAAGCGACGAGGAGCAGCGGGATCCACTCGGCGAGCGCGACGTTTTGGACGAGGTGCGCCCAGAGCACGTAGTGCAGCGCGAGCGTCCCGAGCGGCGTGACCGTGACCGCGAGAAAGATGAGCAGAGCGCCTGCGAAGTAGGCGACGCGCGCGCGAGAGGGGCGGTAGCGGCGCGTCGCCAGGACGTATGCGGTGGTCAGCGCGAGTGCGGCCGCGAGCTCGACCCAGGCTGCCTGCCAGGTCCACGGCGACGGCGCCACGACGGCAGGAAGGATACGGTCGCGGCGCCGGAGCCGGGCGCAGTCTCGGAGGAGCCTGCCCTAGATCAGCCAGGGATCGACGTAGGCGGGATCCTTCTTGGTGAGCCACTCGCGCAGGTAGACACCTCCGGCGACGAGCGGGGCGCCGGGGAAGGCGGTCAGGAGGACGACGGTCGCCCAGAGCGGCGAGGGAAGCCCGCCCGCGAGCGCGGCGACGACCACGGGCAGGGCGAGGAAGTACAGCGCCTTCCAATCGGCGACGATGTAGCCGAGCCCGACGTGGACGACGGGCGGCACGAGCAGCAGGAGGAGCACCAACGGCGCCGGAAGGGCCGTCTCGGTGCGGGCGAACGCGACGATCCAGAGCGTCATGACCGCGCTGAAGCCGATCATCGCCGTGCGCGGGCTGAGCTCGTTGATTCGTTCGAGGGTCACGCGACTCCCCTGTCCAGATAGGCGTGACCGCTTCGCCTGGTTTACGGTGCTTCGACTCGGATGATCGCCGCACCGGCCTCCGTCGGCATCCCCCCTTCGGGGAAGCAGCTACCCTAAGAGCCAAGCGCGGGCGTAGCTCAATGGTAGAGCCCCAGCCTTCCAAGCTGGTGGTGAGGGTTCGATTCCCTTCGCCCGCTTTCTCTCAGAAAAGCGGGGTCCGGTCAGTATGTTTACGTAGTGCGACCTCTTCGATATTCCATCAATGTCACATTGGACGGATGCTGCGATCACCGTGCAATTTCCGCGGACGAAGAGACACATCGTCACGCGACGAAGAATCTCGACCAGGCCGACGCTCTCCTCTTCGGCCGGGTGACTTACGAGATGATGGAGTCAGCCTGGCGGCCGCCGGGGCAGACGGAAGCGATGCCTGATTGGATGGCGCCTTTCGGCCGGACGATCGACGCGGCAAAGAAGTACGTCGTGTCGAGCACCCTGGACCGGGCCGATTGGAACGCGGAGCTCGTGCGCGGGGATTTGGGAAAAGCCGTTCAGGAGCTGAAGCGGGAGTCGGGTAAGGGACTGTTGGTGGGAGGCGTGAAGCTACCGCTGGCGTTGGCGGAGCTGGGGTTGATTGATGAGTACGAGTTCGTGGTGCAGCCCAGGCTGGTGGGCCACGGGCCGACGTTGTTCGCGGGGCTATCGAAGCGTGTCGACTTGAGGCTCGTGGGCCGGCTGGAATTCGGCTCAGGGGCGGTGGCGATGCGGTACGAGCCCACGGCTTCCTAGAGGCGCCTGCCGGAATCGAACCGGCGTAAACGGCTTTGCAGGCATCCGTAACGGCTTCTCCAGAGTCACTTAGGCACGCACGGCGCGGCTGGGCCAGTTTCGGGTTGGAGGTTCACCAAGGCCGCTGCGCGGCCAAAGTACGCTCCACGTGAAGTGGCGCAGGATTGGCTTGCCTGGGCGTGCGCCGGATTTCCTGGAACCCGCCCTTTCTCTCGACTAGCAGGGGAAACATCGCCGCCTTCGGGCGGCGTATTCGTCTCCAGGGGGCGGTGGCAGCGCGGTGGCAGCGGACCCGTCGCTCGCGTCCTCACCGAAGCCGTGGGCGAGCCGAGAAGGCGGCCGAAGCCTCCGGGCCGGTCCCGGCGAAATGTCTCGCGGAATCGAAAACGGGCCCTCCCCGCCGCCGCCCTCGCACAACAAAACGGCCTCTCCGCCGACGGCGGCGGATAGAAACCCGGGGCCGCTGAGAGAAGTCTCAAAGCCTGGTCATCCGACGCGCCTGCTCGACTGAGGGTGACGTGAGCGACGAGGCATTCAAGCGGATCCGGGCCCAGATCTTCGGCTCCGAGCACGGTCACGAGACGTTGGCCCGGTCGATGCGATCGGCGTGAAGGATCGGCCCCGCCGTGGTCGTCGCCTTCGCAGTCGTGACCCACGACGGCCGATGCCAAGACCTGATGAGGAGCGGTTCTGGGTGGAACTCGACGAGAAGTTTGCGAAGGAGAAGCTCGGCGACGACGAGGCAAGAATCGACGCTTTCTTCGCAATCTTCAGCGATCTGAGCCCAGAGGATGGTGTTCTTCTGACCGATTACGTCTCTATGGCCCGAGACATGGGCTACGACTTGGGCGTCGCCGACACGCGGGCCGACGGGGAGATGAGTAAGGAGAATTGATGGCTACCGCGTCGACGGCACTTCCGACCACGAAAAGGATGAGCCTGGCGGCACTCACTCTCGGATGATCTCGGACTCATCGGCTGGGGCTGGGCGATGCCGAGGTTCGCTGGGAGAGGGGGCACGTAATCGTGCCACCCTCTCCCAGACCGCTGCCAGCAGCTAACGCAATTTGCTACTCGGGCGCCGCACAGGTTCCAAAGTCGAAGTCCTTGACAACGAAGTTGTTCCGCTGCGCGGTGACGTGGAACGTCAGGTTGACGCTATCGACCGTGCCCCCGCCCTTGCTCACGATCTGGAGCTTCTCGGTGGAGGTGAACTGCTCGCCCCCGGTGTTGGCGTTGATGGTCCCGCCGAACCAGACGGCGCCCACGATCGAGTACTGGTTGCCCGCCTCATCGACCGCCACCACGTTGCGCGGCGTGATGGTGGCGGTGAAGTTCTCGCCGCCGGAGGCGCTGGTCCCCTCGTGAATTACGGTCCGGATGGTCCCCGAGGTGATCGTGTACACAGCAGTGTCGCACTGAAACGTGTCGCCGGTCACATCCTCGGTGAAGTGCACAGCCGGCTGGCTGGCCAGCGCGGCCCCCGTAAGCGCTACCAGCAGCCCCGCGCTCGATAGCAACACAACGATTCGCCGCAAGACAATCTCCCTTCTCCTGGTTGGCACGCATGGCGCGATCCTACGCTGATCTGATCTCGGACGTGCTCTACTCAGCCAACGGGAACAGTGCTGACGAGCACTGGTACAACCGCGGCGTGATCGCGTACAGCTTCGAGACGGAGGCCGACCGCTTAGTCAACCCGACGCTGTCCGTGCCGGCTGCGGCCGGGGCGACGGGCGTCAGGGCCTCGAACCGCAACGGCTACGTTCCGCTGGATGGCGACGGACATCAAGGGCAACGTGTCTTTCGGTGTCCAGGAGTACAGGATCGGCACGCCGTAGCGAGTCGGCCGGTCAGAGCGGGCGGCTCCCTCGGGGAGCCGCCCGCATTTAAGCCCGCTGGACGCCGAGGGTGACCGAGCCGGCCGACGAGCTCTCGCTGACCTCGATCCCGACGACGGTGACGCCGCCGCTCTCGGCGTAGATGCCGTCGCTCGAGTTCGGCACGTCCGGCTCGCCGCGTTCGGCATACGGCTCCCTCGCATAGACCGCCAAGGTGACCTCGGGGTCGAAGAAGAGCTGGCCCGTGTGGGTCAGGTCGCCGTCGACCTGCACCTTGACGTGGATGTGCACCGCCCGGCCGGTGTACCAGCCTGGGAAAACGGTGCGGAACTCCGCGACGCCGCTCGCGTCCGTGAGCTGGACGCCGCGGCAAAACGTCTCGCCCTCCGCGCCCTGGACGCCGGAATAGATGCCCTCCGCGTCGCAGTGCCAGACGTCGACGGCCGCGCCCTCGATGGGCTCGCAGACGTCGGCATCGACCACCGTCACGCGGAGGTCGAGCGGCAAGCCGGGCCGGCCTTCCGTGATGTCGCTGCGGACGAGGTCGAGGTCGAGGTAGTAGGGGCCTTCCGTGAGCTCCGGCATGAGGACGCAGTCCGGGCTCGCCGTCGTGGTGGCTTCGGTCCCGGACGCCGCCCTGGTCGCCGGCTCTGCCGAGTCGCCGTCGTCGGCGCACGCGGAGACGAGCGCCGCGAGGCCGAGCCCGCCGGCCACCTGCAGCGCGCGCCGCCGTGTCATCGAGCGTTCGAGTGCGGTCATCGCGTCAGTCTTGCCGCCGAGTCTAAGAGCCCGCTGAGCCGCTGAGCCGCTTCTAAGAATCGGTCAACGACGTCCGGTCCATGGGTCAGGCTTGCGGGGTGGAGGAGCGCCACGTGGAGGAGCGGGTCGTCTACTTCCGCCCGCGGGCGATCCTGGTCGTGCTCGGGATCATCCTCAGCGCGACGGCGATCATCGCCTTTCTCTTCCTCGCCTGGCACATCATCACGTGGATCCTGATCGCGCTCTTCCTCGCGCTCGCCCTCAACCCAGCCGTCGAGTTCTTCGAGCGCCGCGGCCTTCGGCGCAGCCTGGCGTCGCTAATCGTCATCCTCCTCGCGCTCCTGGCGTTCGGCGGCCTGGGAGCGCTGCTGATCCCACCGCTGATCAACCAGGTCGAGGACTTCGTCGCGGCCGTGCCGGACTTCGTCGAGGACCTGACCGCCGGCCGTGGCCCGCTGGGCTTCCTCCAGGAGGACTACCAGATCGTCGACAAGGTCCGCGAGGCGATCGAGCAGCAGGGAGCAGGAGGCATTCTCGGGATCACCAACGCCACGGTCGCGGTCGCGCGCGGAGTCGTGTCGTTCGTCGTCGGCGTCGTCACGATCACGTTCCTGACCATCTTCATGCTCATCGAGGGCCCGCGCCTCGCCCAACGCTTCCGCGACGCCTTGCCGGAAAACCTGAAGCCGCGGTGGGATCGCGTCGGCGGCGACATCTACCGGACGGTCGGCGGTTACGTCAGCGGGAACCTGGCCATCAGCCTGATCGCCGGGGTGGGCGCCGCGATCGTCTTCTTCATCCTGGGAAGCAGCTACGCGATCGCGCTCGCCGTGGTGGTGGCGATCCTCGACCTCATTCCGCTCGCCGGCGCGACCCTCGCCGCGATCATCGTCTCGACCGTTGCGTTCATCGAGCTCGGGTGGGTGAAGGCCGTGATCGTGATCGGCTTCTTCATCCTCTACCAGCAGCTCGAGAACCACGTCCTCCAACCGATCATCTACGGTCGCACGGTTCAGCTCTCCCCGCTCACGGTGCTGATCGCAATCCTCATCGGCGCCGAGCTCGTGGGCATTCTCGGCGCGCTGGCGGCGATCCCGGTCGCCGGCATCATCCAGGCGATCTTCCGGGAGGTCGTCCGCTGGCGGCGCGAGGCGATCGTCACCCCGGGCGCAAACGTCACGTTGCCGGGCGAACAGGCCGAACCCTCCTAAGACACGCCCTTTAGCCACTCGTTAGCCTGCGCGGCGAGACTCGGTCTGACACCGATCCGCGAAGGAGTTGAGATGGCGTTCGAAGAGCTGAAGCAGCGCCAGAGCGTGATGTGGGGGAACGGGCCCTACCAACGAATCACCGAGACGATCACCGACATCCACGACGTGGTCATCGAGCGGCTCGCGCCCGGGCCGGGCGACGAGCTGCTCGACCTGGCGTGCGGGACGGGTGCGGTCGCCGAGCTCGCAGCCGACCGCGGTGCCCAGGTCACCGGCGTCGACCTCGCGCCGGTCCTGATCGAGACGGCGAAGGAGCGCGCGGGCGAGCGGGGCCTCGAGATCGACTACCGCGTCGGCGACGCGGAGCAGCTCGACTTCCCGGACGCGAGCTTCGACAAGCTCGCGTCGACCTGCGGGATCATGTTCGCCCCCGACCACGAGGCCGTCGCCCGCGAGCTGGCCCGGGTCGTGCGACCCGGTGGACAGATCGCGCTCGCCAACTGGACGCCCACGGGCGGCCTCGCGAGGATGTTCAAGGTGATGGCGCCGTACCAGCCGGCGCCGCCGCCGAGCAGCCCGTTCGATTGGGGTGACGGGAAGCGCGTCGAAGAGCTCCTGGGCGAGTGGTTCGAGCTCGACCTCAGTGAGCGCGTGTCCATGCTCCGCGTTCCCTCCGGGCAGGCCTACTGGGAGCTCTTCTCGACGAGCTACGGGCCGACCAAGACGCTCGCGGAGTCGCTTGGTGAGCGGCGGGTCGACCTCGAGCGGGACTGGGTCGAATTCTTCGAGTCGACGTACCGCGATGGCGATGAGATCGCCCATACACGCGAGTACCTGCTCGTTTCGGGCCGGCGCCGATAGGCGTCGAGCCAGGACGCGGACGTCGCCCTCCAGTCCGCGTGCTGGGCGGTCTTCGAGCTCGACCGATGAGCTTCGTGCCCCCGACCGGTCCTAACCGAAAAAGGGGGTTTCATGTTCAAGGACACCAAGGCATTCAGCAGCTTCTCGGTCGACGATCTTCAGAAGGCGAAGCAGTTCTACGGCGAGACGCTCGGCCTCGACGTCGTCGAGAGCCCGGAGGGGCTGGAGCTCCACATCGCCGGCGGCACACCCGTGTTCGTCTATCCCTCGGACAACTACACGCCGCCGAAGCACACGGTTCTCAACTTCCCGGTGGAGGACATCGAGGCGGCGGTGGACGAGCTGGCGAAGCGGGGCGTCTCGATGGAGCACTACGACCTGCCCGAGATCAAGACCGACGAGAAGGGCATCTTCAGGGGCGGCGAAGGCGGCCCGCGCGCGATCGCGTGGTTCAAGGACCCGGCGGACCACGTGCTCTCCGTGCTCGAGCTCGGCTAGCTCCCTGCGCGGACAACCCCGCCGCGAGGAGTATCTTTGCGCACCATGAGGGCGCAGCCCGGGGCGGTGGGGCGAAGCAAGCGCGACCGACCGACGATCTTCGACGTCGCCGAAACGGCCGGCGTCTCGATCACCACGGTCTCGCACGTCTTCTCGGGCAAGCGGCGCGTGCACGAGCAGACACGGCTCCGGGTGCTCGAGACCGCGGAACGCCTGGGGTACCGGCCGCGCACGATGGCTCAGGCCCTGGCGACGGGCCGTTCGATGACGCTTGGGCTCCAGATCACGATGAGCGGCCACGAGCTCGTCCTGAACCCGTACTTCGCCGCTCTGCTTCCGGCCATGTCCCTCGCGGCCATCGACCTCGGCTACTCGTTCCTCTTCGTGCCGCCCAACCCGAGCAGGGAGGCGTTCGTCGAGCCGCTGCTCGACGGCGGGATCGACGGCGGCATCGTCGTCGACCCGATCGAGTCGGACGGCTTCGTGGCGGCCTTGCTGGCTGCCGAGCGCCCGTTCGCGTCGATCGGTCGCCTTCTCGAGACGCCGCACGAGAACTGGGTTGACAACGACCATCCCGCCGTCGTGGACCACGTCCTCGACCACTTGCGCAAGCGCGGCTACGAGCGGCCGCTGCTCCTGACGATCCCGACGAAGGTCTCCTACGTCGCCGACTACACGAGCTCCTTCTCGGAGCTCAGCGACGGCAAAGGCCGCATCGTCGTTGCGCGTGACCTGTCGGAGCTGGCGGCAGTCGAAGCGGTGGCACCGATCCTCGTCAGCGCCGACCGTCCGGACGCCGTCTTTTGCATTCACGACCAGCTGGCCATCGGCGTCCTTCGGGCTGCTGCCGAGGCCGGAATTCGGGTTCCAGACGAGCTCGGCGTCGTGGGCGTGACGGACAGCGCGCTCGCGGGTCACGCGAACCCACCCCTCACCTCGGTGCGCGTGTTTCCCGAGCAGGCGGGCAGGCTTGTCGTCGAGCTCGTAGACCAGCTTGCCCGCGGCGGGCCGGAGGCGGTGGCGCCTCGCATCGTCCCGACCCGGCTCGTTGCGCGGCGATCGACGGCAAGAGCCTAGGGCTCACCGCAAGGTCTTGCGCCGAAATCGGAGTCTGGGTAAGGTCGCCTACAAAGCCCTTTGCACGGGAGGTTCGAATGAGCGAGCAGTCCGCAGCGGCGTCGATGGGGCAACCGCTCTATACGCGGCAGGCCACCGGTCTGGTGCGCGAGATCGGGCTGGGGTCCAACATCGCCCTCAACGTCTCGTTCGTCTCGATCCCGCTCGCGGTGCTGATCGCGACGCAGGCGCCGTACGCCTTCCCTGGCGCGAGCCCGTTCTGGGTCACGGTCATCGCGGCCGTCCTCTGCGTCTTCCCGACGCTCCTCTATGGCCTCTTCATGGCCGCGATGCCACGCTCCGGGGGCGACTACGTCTTCGTCAGCCGGACGATCCACCCCTGGGTCGGGTTCGCGGCCAACTTCAACGTCACGGCCTGGTTCCTGCTCGTGATCGCGTACTTCGCGTATCTGCTGGCGCCGTTCGGCTTCTCCGCCGCCTTCACGACGATCGGCGTGGCCGCCGAGAGCGAGACCTTCTCGCGCTGGGCCGTCGACGTGACGAGCAAGGGATGGGGCTTCGGGATCGGAGCGGTCACGCTCGTGCTCGTCGCGATCCTCATGAGCGTCAGCCTCCGCCTGGCGATGCGGATCTACAAGCTCCTCTTCGCGATCTCGCTCCTGGGCATCGCCATCGCGATCATCCTCCTCCTCATCAATGGGCGCTCGGACTTCGAGCAGGCGGTCGCGACCTTCGGCGGCGACTACGACAAGATCCTGAGTGACGCGCGCGACGCCGGCTATTCCGGGAGCGCGAGCTTCGACTTCTCGAACACGATCCTTGCCATGCCGCTTGCCTTCGCGTCCTTCGGCTACGCGATCGTCACCGCGTACGCCGGAGGCGAGGTGCGCTCGCCGCGAAACACAGCGCTCAAGGGCATGCTGCTGTCGCTGGCGATCGCAGGCCTCATGGTTCCCGTGTTGATGGGTCTCGCCAGCCGCACCTTCGGCAACGACTTCCTCGGCTCGGCGACCTACCTGTCGAACAACGCCGACCCGAACTACCCCTTCGCGTCCCCGTCGTTCTTCTTCTTCTTCGTCTCGATGCTGACGTCGTCGACGACGCTGATCGTGATCATGAGCATCTCCTTTATCGTGGCCTTCGTCGTCGCCCTGCCGGCGACGTTCCTGATCGCGACGCGGAGCCTCTTCGCATGGTCGTTCGACCGCATCCTCCCGGCGAAGCTCAGCGACGTGAACCCGCGCACGCACTCGCCGGTGATCGCGAACGCCCTCGTCCTGCTCGTCACGCTCGTCTACCTGGCACTGATCGTCTACGGCACCAGCTACTTCCTGGAGATCTTCTTCACCGCCGGCCTGGCCGAGCTCCTGACCTTCATGGTCGTGGCGCTGACCGGGATCGTGTTCGCCTATCGGCGGCGGGAACTCTACGAGCGGGTCCCGTTCGTGAAGCGGATCGGCCCGGTCCCGACGCTGACGTTCGTCGGCCTCGCGGCGCTCGCCGTCTACATCCTCTTCTTCTATCCGCTCGCCACCAACGACACCCTGGGCGCCAACTCGTCGACGGGCTGGTGGGCAACTGCGATCATCGCCGGGATCGGCATCCTGCTCTTCCCCGTCTCGTACCTCATCAACAAGGCGCGCGGCGTCGACCTCGGCCTGGCGTTCCGCGAGCTACCGCCCGAATAGGTGTTCCGCCGGGGTCGCAAGAGCCCGCGCACGCGGATCTTCTTCGCGACGGATGTCCACGGCTCCGAGCAGTGCTTCCGCAAGTGGCTGAACGCGGCCCGCGTCTACCAGGCCGACGTGCTCATCCTCGGGGGCGATATCACGGGCAAGGTCGTCGTCCCGCTCGTGGCCGGGGAGGACGGGACCTGGAGCGGCGAGCTCCACGGCCGGCCGGTCGGCGCGAGCGGCGAGGACGAACTCCGCGAGCTCCGGAAGCAGATTCGGACGATGGGCCGCTACGACGTCGTCATGGCGCCCGAGGAGAAGCGCGCGCTGGACACGGAGCCGGAGCGGCTGGAAGGGCTCTTCCGCGCGGCCATGCTGGAGAGCCTTGAACGCTGGGTCGCGCTGGCCGACGAGCGCCTACCGGAGCTGGGGGTTCCCACGTTCATGATGCTCGGGAACGACGACTTTCCGGAGCTGGCCGATGTCATCCGGGGCTCGGAAGCGGTCAAGAACGCCGAGGACGCCGTCTACGAGCTCCCGGGTCGGTACGAGCTCCTCTCCAACGGCTACTCGACCCCGACGCCCTGGAACACGCCGCGCGAGGTCTCCGAGGAGCAGCTCGAGGCGCAGCTCCGCGCGGCGATCTCGAGCCTCAGGGAGCCGGAGTGGGCCGTATTCAACGTCCACTGTCCTCCCATCGACACCCACCTCGACCAGGCGCCGAAGCTCGACGACGAGCTGCGCCCGGTCGTCGAGGTCAGCGGCATCCAGCTCACCTCGGTGGGCTCGACGGCGGTCCGCGCGCTCGTCGAGGAGGTCCAGCCCGTCCTCGGCCTGCACGGTCACGTTCACGAAGCAGCCGCCGCGCAGAGCCTCGGCCGCACGCTCTGCGTGAATCCGGGCTCCGAGTACGGTGAAGGCATCCTCCGCGGTGCGATCGTCGAGCTCGACCGCGAGCGTGGGGTGCGCCGGTGGCAGCTCACCCACGGTTGAGAGGAGAACGATGAGCGAGATCCTCTGGGTCAATCCGGTCGGCACCGGCGCGTTCGACGACGAGACGGTGGCGCTCGTCGAGGCGATTCGGTCGCCCGAGCACACGCCGCGGGTGCGGCATCTCGATGAGGGACCCCCGCACCTCGAGTACCACCTCTACGAGCACGAGGCGTTCGGCGGCATGCTTGAGCTCATGCGCGAGGCGGAGGCGGATGGTTGCGGCGCCGGCATCATCGGCTGCTTCTACGACGGCGGGCTGCGCGAGCTGCGCGAGGCGCTCTCCATGCCCGTGGTCGGGATGGCCGAGTCGAGCATGCTCGTAGCGGTGACTCTCGGCCACCGCTTCTCGATCATCGTGGGGCGGCGGAAGTGGGTTCCGAAGATGACCGACAACGTCGTGCTGCTCGGGCTCGAGCGGCGACTGGCATCGTTCAGGTCCGTGGAGATGGGAATCCCCGAGGTTGCCGCCGATCCCGACGAGTTCCTGCGACGCGTCATCCGCGAAGGCCGGGCGGCGGTCGAGGAGGACGGCGCCGAGGTGATCGTCCTCTCCGAGCTCACGTCTCCGGACTTCTGGCCGAGGGCTGCCGAGGAGCTCCCGGTCCCCTTCGTCGACCCGGGCGTCGCCTGCTGGAAGTGGGCCGAGCTCGCCTCCGACCTCTACGAGCGCGTGGGCCTGAGCCACGCGAAGGCCTTCGGCTACGAGGCGCCGCCGTCGACGCGCGCGCAGGTGTGACGGCCGAGCTGGTCGACGAGGGCCTCGCGGTCGTCGGCGAGGCCGCCGACCGCGGTCTCGTCGTGCGGCTTCTCGGGGGCGTCGGGGTGGTCCTGCACTGCAGCTCAACCCTCGCGGGCGGGAACCACCGCGAGATCGGCGACCTCGACGCGGCCACGAAGCGCCGGGATGCGAAGGCGGTGGCGGCGTCGCTTCGTGACCGCGGCTACGCACCGGAGACCCGCTTCAACGCGCTGCACGGCGAGCGGCGGATGATCTTCCACGGGCCCGCCGGCAAGCTCGACCTCTTCGTGGACGTCTTCGAGATGTGCCACAGGATCGACCTCACGTCCCGACTCGAGCTCGATACGCCGGCACTGACCGCGAGCGACCTCCTGCTCACCAAGCTCCAGGTCGTCGAGCTGAACGCGAAGGACGCGAGCGACGCGGCCCTGCTCCTTCAGGAGCACGAACTCTCGACGGGCGCGGGAGACTGGATCGACGTCGACTACCTCGCCGGCCTCGCCGGCGATGACTGGGGGCTCTGGCGCACGGCGACGCTGACACTCGACCGCCTCGCCGAGCTCGAGCCGGAGGTGGCCGACAAGGCAGGGGCGCTGCGGGCGGCTCTGGACGACGCGCCAAAGACGCGCCGCTACCGGCTCCGCGCCCGGGTCGGGGAGCGCAAGCGCTGGTACGAGATTCCGGACGAGGTCGGTTGAGGGAGGCCCCATGAGCGGTGAGATTCGAACCGTCGTCGACGTCGCGGACTTCCTGCGCGGCGCGAACTTCATGAGCGCCTCGGGCGGCGGCGACCCCGTCGCGGAGCGAGAGCAGCTCCACGAGGACGTCCGCGATGGGCTCGAGATCGGCTGGGAGCCGCTCGAGTCGTTCGCGCCTGACGACGTCCTCTTCTCTGTCTGCTACAGCGGGTCGATCGCACCGGAGAGCTTCGACGACCCGTCCGAGCGTGCAGCCGCTCTCGGCGGCCCGAAGGTGCACGAGCGCCCGTTCACGGAGGCGGTCCGGCTGCTCGAGGGATACGCGGGGCGGCGCTGCGCAGGTCTCATTTCGATCGAGATCGGGGGCATCAACTCGGGCGCCATCCTGAGCGCGGCGGCGCGGCTGGGGCTTCCGCTCGTGGACGGCGACTACGCCGGGCGTGCCATCCCCGAGCTCCACGCGACGGCCCCGCACATGCACGGCGCTCCGGTGCTGCCGTTCGCGTGCGTCGACCACTTCGACAACCACGTGATCATCGCCTCGTCGCCATCGAACGCCTGGGCGGAGCGGATTGGCAAGCACCTCGCCCTCTCCTCGCTGGGCCTGATCGCGTGCGCGTTCGCGGCCCTGCCGGCCTCGCGCGTCGGCGAGATCTACGTCTCGGGAACGATGAGCGAGTGTCTGGCGCTCGGGCGCGCGATCCGGAAAGCCCGCGAGCAGGGGGCGGAGCCGGTCGTCGCAGCCGCGGCTGCGGTCGAGGGCTGGGTGCTCTTCCGCGGCCGCATCGTCGAACGGGAATGGGCGAACACCGGCTACATGGAGGGGACGCACGAGCTTGAAGGCGTCGGACCCTTCGAGCGTCAGCGCCTCCGGATCTGGTTCCGCAACGAGAACCACGTGACCTGGCTCGACGGAGAGCCCTGGGTCGCGAGCCCGGATCTCATCGAGGTCTGCGATCCCGAGACTGCCGAGCCGCTCGTGAACACTTACCTCGAGCTGGGGCAGGAAGTCGCGGTCGTCGGACGGCGTCGGCGGGGCCAGTTCGACTCGCCGGCGGGCCTGGAGACGCTCGGCCCGCGCCACTTCGGCTTCGACCTCGAGTTCCGCGGCATCGAAGAGCTCGTCGGCGCATGACGGTCCGCGAGAGCGCCGACGCGGTTCTCGCCGCCTTCGCCCGTTCGGACCTCGACGCGGTGAAGCGGCTCTGCGCGGAGGACGTCGTCGTCTTCGGCACCGACGTCGAGGAGGTCTGGCACGACCGTCGCGCGCTAGCCGGGGCGCTCGACGCCATGCGCGAGCTCGACCTCCGAGTGCGCTGGCTCGAGTATCCCGCCGTGGGGGAGGACTGGGTGGCCGGCCCGGCCGAGTTCACGCTGGGCGACGGCTCGACCCTCGCCGTCCGCGTTTCGATGGTCTTCGACGGCGCGCGGCTCGTGCACGCGCACTACTCGGTCGCCGTCGGCTGAGCCCGGTTACCACCACCGCTTCCGAGCGGTCGTGAGCACCTCGAATTCGTCCTCGGTCACGAGGCCGTTGTGCTCGAACATCGCGCCGCCGAGCGACGGGTGGCCGAAGAGGAGCTCGACGGCGAGGTACATGTTGGTCTCGATCGGGGTCGTGTCACCGTCCATCAGCCACGGGGCCTCCCACATGAGGCCGAGGCCGTGCCCGACCGCTGGGAACCCCTCCATCTCGGGCTCCTCGGCCGGGAGCGACTGGACGAAGCTCGATCCGGCCATCCACTCCTCCGCAACGGCGTAAACGTCCCCGGCGGTCATCCCCGGCTTGATCGCGGCGCAGATCGTCTCCACGCCTTCGATGACGGCCTCGAGCAGCTCGAGCTGACGGTCGGTCGGCTCGTCGCCGACGACGCGCGAGCGGGCGAAGTCGAAGAAGTAGCCGCCGTAGGCGCCGTAGCAGTCGACGTGGAAGAGGTCACCCCGCTCGAAGCGCCGATTTGGATCGGCCGAGGGCAGGCGGGCATGGGTGTACTGATGAGACCAGGGCCCCGAGGCGCTGGCGGCGTCGTAGAGCACGCCGCCCTGGGCGATGAGAACCGTGCTTGCCGCGGCGACCGCGTCGGCTTCGGTCGCTCCTTCGACGACGGCGTCGATGAGCGCCTCGAGTGTCGCGTTTCCGACAGCGCACGCGTGGCGGATGATCTTCTGCTCGGCAGGGCTCTTGATCAGGCGCAGGTCTTCGACCAGCCGGTCGGCGCGGACAAGCTCGGCGTCGCGCAGCTCGTCACGTAGGCCGAGGTACGCGGCCGCCGACATGTAGCTCGCGCCGACGAGCGCCAGGCGCCCGCCGCCCAGACCGGCCTGCTTGATGGCGGCGGCGACGTTGCGCGTGACGTGGATCGACGGTCGCACCTCGTCGGCGACCACGAGGTCCTTCCGCCACCACGGGACGTCGACGACGACAGTCGTGGGCCCGTCGACCGGCAGGACACATACGCCGTGCGCGCGGGCAGTGCCCACCCCCGCCTCGTCGCCCATGTAGGGCTGTTGCGAGTAGTGGTTCGTGAGGTAGAGGACGTCGGCGTGCATGTCGACGAAGGCGCCGCCGCGCGAATACACGATCGCGCCGTCGAAGGAGGCCTCCTCGGCAGCGCGCCGCGCACGCGCCTGACGGTCGAGGAACTCCTCGCGCCCGATCGCCGTCCACGGATCGAAGGTCACGAAATCCTCCAAAGCGTTTTGTGCGACCGTATCATCCTGGCTCGGCTCATGTTCGGCGCAGATCTTCTCGAGACCGACTTCGCCCGCGAGCTCCTGCAGGCGCGGCTCATCGCCAACCTCGCGACGTTCAATGTGGACGGAACGATCCACCTCGTCCCGATGTGGTTCCTCTGGGAGGACGGCGCTGTGCTGATGCCGACGAGCGGGGCGAGTCGCAAGGCGCGAAACGCGCGCCGGGACGCGCGGGCGGCGGTCATGGTCGACGACTCGCGCGGAGGGCTCGACGTCTGCGGCATCACGATGACCGGGCGGGTCGAGATCCTGACCGGCGACGATGCTGCTCGCACGAACCCCCGCGTCCACGGGAAGTACCTGACGAGGCGGGCCTGGAGCTGCCCGAGGTGCGCGAGGCCCTCGCCACCGACGACGTCACGCTGCGCTTCCTCCCGGAGCACGTCCGGTCCTGGGACCTGAGCAGCCACCCCGCCTCGCGCCTCGTGCTCGAGGCCGGAGCTTTCGCGCCGCTCGCTCCGGTGCACGGCACGCCGATCTCAGAATGACGACTCATCGCCTCGACGACACACAGCCGCACGCCTTCTGGGACAATTCCTACCCGGCTCGACTGACGGTCGCCTCCGGCGACGTCGTCGTTTTCGAGACGCTCGAGGGCACGGGCCAGATCGCCCCCGAGTCCACGGCCGAGGCGCTCGCGAACTTCGACTCCGAGCTCGTCCATCCCCTCACCGGGCCGGTCTACGTCGAGGGCGCCGAGCCCGGCGGGGTGCTCGAGGTTGAGGTCCTCGAGCTCGAGCACAAGGGTTGGGGGTGGAACGGGGTCCTCCCCGGGTTCGGCCTGCTCGCGGACGAGTTCTCCGAGCCGTACCTCCACCACTACGAGCTCATGGGCCGGGAGTGCCTGTTCCGACCGGACATCCGTATCCCCTTCGAGCCCTTCTGCGGCGTCATGGGAGTCGCGCCCGCGCGAGCTCGGGCGCTTCGACACGGCTCCGCCGCGCGAGAACGCCGGCAACGTCGACATCCGCCACCTCACCGCGGGGACGACTGTCCGCCTCCCGGTGCTCGTCGAGGGCGCGCTCTTCTCGTGCGGCGACTGCCACGCGGCGCAGGGTGACGGCGAGGTGAACGGGACCGGGATCGAAGCGCCGATGGTCGTGACGCTGCGCGTCTCGCTCGCCGAGGGCCCGTCGATCCCGGAGCTCCAGTTCGTGACGCCTCCGGGCCGGCCGCTGACCGCCGCGGGCTCGGGCGGATACTTCGCGACCACCGCGCACGGCCCCGACCTGTTCGAGAACACGCAGCGGGCGATCCGCTACATGATCGACCGCCTCGTCGCCGAGCACGATCTCACGCGCGAGCAGGCGTACTGCCTCTGCGGGGCCGCCGTCGACCTGAAGATCAGCGAGATCGTCGACGAGCCCAACTGGCTCGTCTCCGCATATCTCCCGCTCGGGATCTTCCGGTCGTGATCCGCGGCGTCGACCACGTCGTGCTGGCCGTGGACGCAAGCGACCGCCGGTCGCTCGCCGAGCGTCTCCTCGCGGCCGGGTTCGTGGACATCCCGCTGCACCTCGACTTCCCGGAGATCGACGCGGCGAGCGACAGCTACGCAATGGCGAACGGCGGGTTCGTCGAGCTGGTCCACGTGATGAGGCCGGGCGTGGCCCCCGCGGCGTGGTTCGACGCGGTGCCGCGCGTCATCGGCCTCGGGTTCATGTCAGACGACTTCGAAGCGGACGTGGCCGCATGGGGCGAGCCGGAGGGGATGTGGATCATGGACCAGGACCAGATGCTCGCCGACGGGTCGACCCTCAACATTCATGCCGCCGGGCCGCACCCGCACTTCGAGGATTTCTACGTCTTCGTCATGGATCGTCGCGAGCTACCGTACGCCCACCTCGGCGCCCGGCCTCGACTCGAGTCGGTCACGCTCGCCGGGAGGCGCGCGGACGACTGGCGGAGCCGCCTGTCGGAGTGGCTCCGAGCACCGCTGGAAGGCGAGGAGCTTCGGGTCGGGGACGTCGCGCTCCGCTTCCGCCCGGGAGCGCATCCGAGCGTCCGCGTCTCCCTCGGGTTCGCCGTCCACGGCACGACTGAGGTCATCCCGTTCACTCAGGGCGAGATCGTTTTGACTCCGACCGGCTGACCTAGGGCGCGACGCCGTGCCAGATCGTCTCTAGCAGCTCCTCGGAATACCGCTTCGGCACGGGTGGGAGTCCGAGCGGAAAGAGAAGCCGGAGAAACGGCGGGCCCAGCAGGAGATCGGCGACCACGTCCGGATCCACGCCTTTGCGAAGCTCTTCGCGCTCGAGCGCGTTCGTCAGCAGGTCGACGATCGCTTGCCTGCGCGGCCTGACCACCCGGTCGACCCACACGAGGGCGAACTCGGGGTTGCTCTGGAGCTCGCCCAGCAGGCCCGGCAAGAGCTTGCCGATACGGGGGTCGGCGAACTCCCGCTCCTGACCGTGCAAGTAGTCGAGGAGGACGTCACGAACGTCCCCGTGTGCCTTCGGGGTGGGCTCCGGCGCGAGCTCACGGAGCGCGTCGGCGATCAGCTCCTCCTTCGAATCCCAGCGACGGTAGATCGTGTTCTTGCCGACGCCCGCGCGGGCGGCGATGGCATCCATCGTCGCCGCCTGGAAACCGCGCTCCGCAAGGAGCGCGAGGGTCGCTTCGACGATCTTCCGGCCCGCGTCGACGCGACGCGGCCGGCCTCGCGGCCGCCGGAGCGTGCGGGGGCGTCCGGTCACAGACATGAGGCTTCGGAACCTAGCAGTGACGAATCTGCTGGTTAACGATACTATTGAGTCTCGTAAAGAGCTTCGAGACGGGAGGCAGCTGTGTTCCGCAGCATTCTGGTTGCCCTCGACGGCTCGCCCGCAGCGGCTGCGGCCCTGAATCGCGCGATCGACCTCGCACGCGACGAAGGCGCGCGCCTGACTCTCATCGGCGTCGCGGTGCCGCTCCGTTGGAGGCCGGCGGGTCCCTTTTACGTACCGTTCCCCAGCGACGACGAGCTCGAACGGCAGGCACAGGAGATCCTGGATCGCGCCGCGGAAGACGTGCCAGACGACATTCCGGTCTGGACCGTCGTCCGGCGGGGCGACCCGGCGAAGGCGATCCTGGAGCGAGTCGAGCAGGGCGAGCACGATCTCGTCGTCATGGGCTCGCGCGGCTTCGGCCGGGCTGCCTCGCTCTTACTCGGGAGCGTCAGCCGCGCAGTGGTCGCGCGGAGCCCCGTCCCGGTCTTGATCGCGCGGGCCGATGCAGCCCGGACGCCGGAGAAGGCGATGGCCGTATGAGCCCGAGGCCGCCGGCCGACAGACGACCGGAGGCGTCGGCGAGGGCCGACCTGACGGCCACCCTCTGGATGGTCGCGATTCTGATCGCCGCGGTCCTGCTCGCGTGGGTCCTGCTCGACGGCATGTACGCTCGGTGAGGTCCGCGGCGATCGGCTCGAATTGATGCGTCTCCTCTCCTGGCGACCGTCTGCATACAGCCGAGAGGGCGGCAACGGCCGCCCTCTCGGCATTCGCCTACCGTCTTGCGTTCAGCAGAAACGGGGCATGATCACGGTCGGCGGCGTCCCGACATGCACGTTGAAATGGAAGTTCAGGAACGCGCCCTGGAGCTGCTCGTTTCCGCACCTGGGCGGCCCGACATCGACCGGACCAGACGGCGTCATGAGGACGTGCTCGTGCGGCGGCGGCGGCGCCTGTGCGCCCCCCGGAACCACCAAAAGGGCCCCAACCGACAGGGCCAGGATGATCATGACCACGAATCTCCGCATCGCTCCTCCTTTCGCGAGAGGGCCAACGCGGTCCTATCGCGGCGGGATATCGTGAACAACGATACTTTCGTTCAGTTTTCCGGCGCTGGACCGACTCCATCGAAGTGCACGCGCCTGGGAGGATTCGAACCTCCGACCCGCGGATTAGAAGTTCGACTCTAGGTCTTCGGTTTGCCGCAAGACCGCCCGGTTGCGTCGTGTTGCTTCAGGTTGGTCAACGCTCATTCCTGGCATTCGGGGACACCGTTCGGGACACGGTTTGCCCAGGTTTTCAAGACCGGGGTCGCGCAGGAGGACAACCGTCCCGCGCCCGCCGTTCATCCGCGACCACTTCAATACCTCGCGATGGACGTCCTGTTCGCGCAGCATGAGCGCCGCCCCTCAGCCGAGGAGAGTCGAACCGTGCGCCCCTGCTCGTCTACGTAAGCGCGCTTGCACCGCCGAAGAGGCATGCCGCCAGCCAGTCCGAGAACTCGCGCCGCTCAGCTTCGTTTCGCTCGTGCTGCTCGCCGCGGCGCTGAAGCCCCTTCTCCGGCCTTCGCGAAGACGAGGGATGTCCGCGAGCCGGTTCTCGGCCCGCCTGCATTCTTTCTGGTCGCGGTTCTGCCCCGTGCCGGAGCAGTAGCGCTTGGTCCTTCGGCCCTCGACCGGCTCCCCACAGTTCAGGAAGGAGCGGGGCGCGTACGCGGGCGAGCGCGATCAGTCATTGTGGCTCACGGTAGCTCATGCAAGAGCCCGCCTCCAGGAGGTTAGAGGCTCGAGGAGCGGCTTTCGGGATCGGCTAAGAGTGTCGGTTTGCAGGACTTTAGTTTCCAGTTCGCCTTGGACCAGTGACGGGCAAGCGGCCGAACTCACGCTCGACGGAGGAGCGGCCCCCGGTAAAGGTCGCCCCACCGCTTCATCTCGCGCGGGATGAGCGGGCGGAACTGCGCGAACGCGATCCTCAAGGGCTCGAGCGTGTATCTGGCGCAGAGCCCGACCCGACCCAGCGGCGGTGCGGCGCTGAACCGCCTAGAGTGCTTCCGGCTAACGTCCTTCCAGGAACGAAAGAGTCGATCTCAGAGGAGGGCAAAATGGGTAACTGCGACTGCGACGGTGGGGAAGCGTGGGCAGCTTGGCACGATCACATGCCCGGAAGGCCGGCAACCCTGTACGTGCATGGGACATGTATGTGCCCCACAACTGGTTACTCCCTTGAACTTCGGCGGCACGAACCCCAGGGCATCAACGAGAAGGACCTCCTTCTTAGCGTGGTCGAGCACGAACCGAACGGACCCGTACTTGAGGTAATAACGGCGACACCTGCTGGGTACTCGGAAGAGACCGACTTCGAGTACGACGCCATTTCAATCCTTCCCGACGGGCCGGCTAGCATCCCCGTCAAATGCGTGACTTCCTTGGCCAAGCCCGCTGACTAAGGACACCGCCAGCCAGAGGGTGACTGCTCCGCCCAGACTCGCCGGAGTGCCGTAGGTTCGCCGCTCGGGTTCCGGCGACCGATCGTCGTCGATGAACAGCTTCGGCTCGTCGTGTTGGACCTGAGTGGCGGACCGTCCGCTTCTTACCCAATCGGCGGGACGACATCCCGGTGACGCAGCGTGGTTGACCGACCGCGGCTTCGGGTTGTCACAGAAAGGGTGCGCTGGCGCGGGTCAGATTGGCGCAGCGACTGAAAGCGGTGCGACGAGCGGAGGCCGCTTCAAGTCCGAAACGCGGATAAGCAGGGTATTTTGCCACGCGCCTGCCAGGATTCGAACCTGGGACCCGCGGATTAGAAGTCCGCTGCTCTGTCCACTGAGCTACAGGCGCCCGGGCGCACCGTAGCACCCGCTAAACTCGGCTTCGGCGCGGAGGGCGTAGCTCAGCTGGTAGAGCCCCGGGTTGTGGTCCCGGTGGTCGTGGGTTCGAATCCCATCGCCCTCCCTCGAGGGCTATGGGCGCTTCCGCGACTCGCGCAGGACCTTGGCTAGCTGCCTCGCTGCCGTCGGACCTTGCTGCTTGACCGTTCGCGCGACCGCCGGGCCGTGCTTCTTGGCTTGCTTCTGCGCGGCCTCCAGGATTGCACGCCGCTGCGCGGGCGGAATGCGCTTCCAGGTGCGCTGCGCCTTCATGGCGACCAGGAGGAGCTTGAACGCGGGCATCTACCCCGCAGCGTAGCGTTCGGCCACCCGGCTCCAGTCGACCGTGTTCCACCAGGCGTCGATGTAGTCCGGGCGCCGGTTCTGGTACTTGAGGTAGTAGGCGTGCTCCCAGACGTCGACGCCGACGAGCGGGGTCTTGCCGTCGGAGATGGGATTGTCCTGGTTTGCGGTCGACACGACGGCGAGCGAGCCGCCGTCGAGGACGAGCCATGCCCAGCCGGAGCCGAACTGGTTGACGCCGGCGTCCTTCAGCTTCGCCTGGAAGTCGGCGAAGGAGCCGAACGCCTCGTCGATCGCACCGGCGAGGTCGCCGTCGGGCGCGCCGCCGCCGTCCGGGCTCATGCTCTCCCAGAACAGGGTGTGGTTGTAGTGCCCGCCGCCGTTGTTCCGGACGGCCGTCCGCTTGTCGTCGGGAAGCTGGCCAAGGCTGGTGAGCACCTCTTCGATCGACCGGTCGGCCCAGTCGGTGGCCTCGAGGGCGGCGTTGACCTTGTCCACGTACGCCTGGTGGTGCTTGTCGTGGTGGATCTGCATCGTCTGCGCGTCGATATGGGGCTCGAGCGCGTCGTAGTCGTAGGGGAGAGGTGGGACCGTGTACGCCATGTGTCGCTCCTTGGTCGGCCTTACGCCGGGAGCCTATCGGCCGAGAAAGCCACTTGTACCCGTGGCTGGAACGTGATATTCAGGCGGCGGGCAACTGGCGACCCGGAGACTCGGCTTCTGCGGCCCAAGCCTGAGTCTCCGGGCCAGCTCTCGCGGTATGCCAAGCATCACTCGGGATCGGGTTTCCCGAGGGCGAGATCGTTCCGACTATAGACGGATCCGGTAGGAAGTCAAGGGGGATTGTCAAGTGAAGTCCAGAACACTATCCTTGACTCGGCGATGACGAGTCAACAGACAACAGCTCCGCACGAGACCTCGACCACGCTCGGCCAGCGACTCCGCCATGCGCGGATCGCCCGCGGACTGACCCAGTCCGAGCTGGCTGACAAGCGCTTCTCGAAGCAGTACGTGAGCCAGCTCGAGCGCGACCAGCTGCGGCCGACGCCCGAGACGCTGAAGTGGCTCGCCGAGCGGCTCGGGGTCGACGCCAACTACCTCGATACGGGGGTCGACGGCCGCGAGCGGGAGCGGGTCGAGAGCGCCATCGGCCGCGCCGAGGCCGCCGTCCAAGCGCACGACTACGCGGAGGCGATCGGCCTCCTCGTCGAGGCGAGGAGCTCTCTCCCGCCGGACTCGGCCGCCGATCTCGAGCTGCGGGCGCTGCTCGCCGAGTCGTGGGCGCGGATGTACATCGGCGAGATGCGCGAGGCGCTCCCGCTTCTCTCGCGCGCGCGCGAGATCGTCGAGGACCCGGTGTTCTCCGACGTCGACCGCGCCGAGGTGCTCTTCCGGCTCGGGTGCTGCCGGTACCGGTTGACGTCCGTCTCGACGGCGCTCGCCCTCTTCACAGAGGCGCTCGAGCTGGCCGAGCGCTCCGGCATCCCGTGCGATCGGCTTCGTTCGCGGATCTTCGGCTGGCGGTCGCGCTGCTACAGGCGGCAGCGGGACTGGGAGGCGGCCCGCGAGGACGTCGAGCGTGCGCTGGAGCTGGCCGAGGCGCTCGACGACCCGCGCGCGACAGCCGACGCCTTCTTCCTCGGCGCGCTTGTTGCCGAGCGGCGCGGGCAGTGGGTGGCAGCCCGCTCGTACGCGGAGCAGGCAAAGGCCCTCTACGAGCAGATCGACGATCGCGCCAACACGGGCAAGCTCCTGACGACGCTCGGCGGCCTGACGTTCCTCCTGGGCAAGCCCGACGAGTCGATCCCGCTCTTCAAGAAGGCCTTTGGGGTGGCCCTGGAGGTCGGGAGCGACGCCGACGCGGCCCAGGCCGTCTCGTCGCTCGCCCAGGTCCATCTCCGCACCGGCGATGTCGAGCTCGCCGAGCAGCAGGCGCGGCACGCGCTCGAGCTCCTCGACGGGCGAGTCGACTTCATCGATGAGATAGGAAACGCACAGCTCGTACTTGGTCACTCGCTCCTGGAGCAGGGGCAGCTCGAGGAGGCCGCGGAGAAGTTCAAGGCGGCGGAGGCGAGCTTCGACCAGTTGTCGTCGGCGAGTCACAAGGCCGCCGCCTGGACGGCGCAGGCCGAGCTCGCGGTCAAGCGCGGCGACAAGGAAGCTGCGATCGGGCTGTACCAGCGGGCAGTCCAGGCGCTGCAGGACTTCCGCTTCTAGGAAGGAGGTGCGTCCCGCGTGAGCCGGGCTTGGATTCTCGTCAGCGCGTCGGATCGGGAGCGCCTCGGGACAGCGGTATCGAGGAAAGGAGGTGTGCAGAGAGTGAGCCGGGCCTCGCTTCAGATCCTTCTCGTCACCGTCGCGCTCGTCGTCGCGAGCTTGGTCGGTGGCGGCTTCCCCGACGGGCCGTAGCCCTATCGATCGCCGGGCGAATCACGTGCGGCTGGCCGGCCGCACGGGGGCCAATCCGCCAGATGGCGTCTCTTCGGGGCGTCCCTGCGGGTGTCGAACGGTGGTCCGAGGCCGTTTTCGGCCTCCCGCGCGAATCCCTGCGCCGGGGGATTCGCACGGACGAATCCTGACCGATGCTGCGAGAGCTGGTAGAGCCCGACGGCGTAGCGGTCACGCGGAAGAGCTCTAGGAGTGCAGCCGTGCGACCCTCGCAACCCCTAGGGGGTGAAATCCAAAGATGAAGAGCTTCTTCGAGTCCAGCGTCCCGCACGTCAGGCGCGAGGACGGGCAGACGATGGCCGAGTACGGCGTCGTCCTCGCCGTCATCACGCTGGCCGTGGTCGTCGCCCTCGCGGCGCTCTCCGGCGCCATCGGCGACGCGCTCAACGCGGTCACCGGCGTCCTCTAGACGCATGCACGCTTCCCGGGCCGGCGGCGCTCAGGCGCCGGCCCGGGGATGCGAATCGCCTCACCCGGCCGTGAACTGGTGGCTACGCACCTTGCCCTTGTGCAGCTCGATCAGCGCGCCACGCAGGATGCCCTCGTTGTACTCGCTCCCCGGGTTCAGGCAGATCGTCCGCCCGAGCTTGTGCACGCCCCGGGACTCGTGCAGGTGGCCGTGGAGGCCGAGGAGCGGCTGGTAGCGCTCGATCGCGGCGCGGCAGGCGGTGCTTCCGACCGGGTGCATCTCGGCACCTCCGCCGGCGCCGGAGGTCATGCGGAGGTTTTCGTCGAGCTTCGGGCCCGCGTCGATCCCGGTGTCGTACGGCGGGCAATGGAAGTTGAACACCGCCTGCTGGGGGTCTTCGAGCTCCGAGATCACGGCTTCGAGCCGCCGGGAGAGGTCGTCCTCCTCGACGTCGCGAGGGCAGTCCCAGGGGGTTCTGTTCGCGTAGCCGCAGCTCGCCACTTCGGTGCCGTCGGGGAGCCGGACGATGCGTCCTTCGAGGAACTGCACCCAGTCGCTCGCCTCGAGCACCTGGTCGATCTCGGCCGGGTCGTCGTTCCCGGCGTTGATGTAGCAAGGAACGCCCTGCGGTCGCAGGCGCTCTTCGGCGAGGGCCACCCAGCGCCCGAGCCGTTCCCGCATCAGTCGGAGGAAGAGGGCCTCGCGCGCGGCGGTATCCGCGCGCAAGGCCCCCTCCTCGTCCGGGTCGCAGCGGAAGGCGTAGTAGCCGGCGTTCGCGATCTTCTTCTCAAGCTCGACCAGGGCCTCGCCTTCGGCGGCGACGTCCTCGCCGAGGAAGATCCCGCGATGGGCGCCGTTGTCGCGAACAAGCGGGACGATCGCTTTCCCGGTCAGGTCGCCTCCGAGCAGGATCGTGTCCGCCCCGTAGAAGGCCGCGGCGTTCACGAACTTCGTGAAGCAGCGATCCGACCCGTGGACGTCTGTGGCGTAGAAGAGCTTCACGCTACTCCGGAGGAATCTCCTTGTAGAGCAGGTCGAGGTTGGCGCCCCGGCGGAGCTGCACGGCGCGCGCGATGTAGTAGAGGACGATGCCGGAGACGTAGATCCCGACGACGAACGCGATCGCGCGGTTGCCCGTGGGACCGCTGAAGGCCGGCGTGTCGAACGACGAATAGAGGATGAGCGAGAAGAGGATGAGGTTGCCGATGCCGAGGAGCGTCATGACGGGCACGCCGAGGATCTTCCGCTTGACGGCCTCGGGCGCCTGCTCGAAGAGGTCGCGACGCCGGTAGGGCAGGAGGATGGCGGCGAAGCTCGCCAGCCAGAACGCGACCGAGAAGATGACGATGTAGTTGACGACGATCGTGAAGAAGCTCGTGAAGACGTAGAGGGCGAGGAGCACGACGGCCACGATCGTGATCAGGATGGCCGCGACCCACGGCGCGTGCGTCCGCTCGCCGACCGTGGCCAGCTGCCGCGGCGCGATGCCGTCGAACGACCACGCGAACAGGTTCCGCGTGCAGATCATCGCGATCACGAACAGGAGCAGGACGTTCCAGAGGATGAAGCTGATCCCCATGATCACGTTCAGCACCGTCGAGCCGGTCATGAGCCCGACGAAGAAGTTGAGCACCGGTGAGACCGGGATCCCCGAGCCGTCGTCCGTGTTGTTGTCGAGGTAGACGACCGAGTTCGTGAAGTCCTGGCCGACGATGTCGTAGTAGCGCCAGAACGCGAGGAGGTAGACCCCGAAGGCGAAGAGGAGCGTCGCCATGATCATCCGCGGCTGCGTCTTCGAGGCCTGCTTCACCTCGCCGCCGATGTAGGCGGAGTACGTGAAGCCGATGTAGATCCAGTACCCGAGCGGGAGCGCGAGCAAGGCGCCCCAGAACGTCGCGTCGCCCACCGAGAAGCCGGCGCTCGACGCCCGGTCGATGATGCTCTGGTAGGTCTGGCCGTCCGCGTTCTCGGCCATGAAGGCGTTGAACCGGGCGATGAACTCCTCCTTCGACGTCGTGAAGAGAACGCCGAGGGTCACGAACGTCCCCAGGAGGGCGGGAATGAAGCCGATCATGAACAGATTGCGGATGAGGCGCGTGTTCAGGCTGAGCACGAGCAGGACGAGGACGAGGATCCCCGCGCCGAGCAGAAACACCCACCAGTCGCCGCTCACGCTCACGCTCCAGTCGACGAGCGTGTCGTTGCCGATCGCGCTCCCGAGAGTGGCGAGGGCGATCGCGATCCCGAAGTTGACTGCGAAGGCCGAGTAGAGCCCCAGCCCAAGGAACTGGGACCACGTGAAGCCCCAGTTGGCCGTGAAGCCCACGACGGGATGGACCACGCGGGAGAGGTAGACGTAGTCGCCCCCCGAGCGCGGCATCACGCCCGCTAGGTACCCGTACATGAGTGCGTTCGAGACCGTGAGGATCGTCCCGATGAGGACGACGAGGAGCACGTTCTGCTCGGGCCACAGCCCGGCGATGAAGGTCGGCACGACCATGAGCACGAGGCCGAGCGCATACCCGAGCGTGTTGAAGACGAAGACATCAGCCGGGCGGAATTCGCGGATCAGCCCGGACGACTGACGGACGAAGAGGCCCCGCGCCTCCACCGCGCCGGGCACGACTTGCTCAGCCATGGTGCATTCCTCCTCCGGACAACAGGTCGATGGCTGTCACCTGGTGGCGCCTTCCTTCTCGGAGATGGTGACGGGCAGAGGCGGCCGCACGAGTTTGGGGTAGTCGGTGCGCGGGTCGACGCCGCCGGGCTCGGCGACGGGCACGACGAGCAGCTCCTCCCGGTCGCGGCTCGCCTCGACGAGGACCTCGCCGGTCGGGGCGATCGAGCGGCTCGCGCCTACGAAGACTAGGCCGTCGCCGCTGCCGACGAGGTTGGTGTAGAGATGGGGGAGCCGGTTTTCGTGCGCCCGCGCGACCACGCCGACGGCGTGGTCGATGTAGAACGGATCCATGTTCGCCGAGGCCGTGACGAGCAACTCCGCCCCGGCGAGCGCGACCTGCCGCCCCGGTTCCGGAAACTCGATGTCGAAGCAGATGAGCGGGGCCGCCTGACGCCCGGCCAGCTCGACGATCAGCAGCTCGTCGCCCTCGACGAACCCGGCGTCGGCCTCGGACGGGAACAGGTACGTCTTCCGGTAGACGCCCTCCAATGAGCCGTCCACGTCGATGCAGGCGGCCGAGTTGGCCACACCCTTCGACGTCCGCTCGGCGAAGCCGATCACGACGGCCGTCTCCATGTCCGCCGCGGCCGCCGCGATCTGGCGGAGCTCGGCCGACTCCGGGTCGCGGGCCACCCGGTCGAGGTCGCGATAGGTGTAGCCCGAGAGGTAGAGCTCGGGGAAGACGGCGATGTCGACCTCGGGATGCGAGCGGACGGCGTCGACCGCCCTCGCGGTGTTTCCCTCGATGTCGCCGATCCGGCACCCGAGCTGGGCCAGCAGCGCCTTCATGGTCGATCCTCCTTTCGGCGGCGACGTCGGCCGCCGCGCCAGCGGCGGACGATCTCGAGCAGCGCGCGGATGCTCTGGTCGCTTGCGTGGTTGTGACGGGCCATGGCCCCTTCGGCGGCATCCTCGTTCCGTGTCCGAATCGCCTCCAGGATCGCGTCGTGCTCCAGCGCGATCCGCGAGTGCCACGCCTCCGTCTCCGGCAAGAGGCTGATGGCGTCGTTCAGCTGCGCGCGCATCTCTTCGATCGCTCGGATGAAGTAGTGGTTGCCGGTCGCGCGCGCGACCGAGAGGTGGAAGCCCGTGTCCGAGCGCATGTAGTCGAGCTCGTTGGTGGCGCTCGCCATCGCCTCGAGCTCGCGGCGCATCGCCGCCAGGTCGCCTTGCCCGCGCGTGGTCGCGGCGAGGGCTGCGACGCGAGGCTCGAGCGTCGAGCGGTAGACAAGCAGCTGCTCCAGCTCGTCCCGTCGCCGCCGGACGCGCAGGATCAGCTCCTCGAGCACGACCGCGTCGTCACCGGGGCGCGAGACGAACGTCCCGCCCTTCCGCCCCCGGCGCGTCGCGACGAGCCGGTCGGCCTCGAGGAGTCGGAGGGCGTGCTGGATCGTCGCCCGCCCGACTCCGAACACGGCCGCCAGCTCGCGATCGGTGGGAAGCGCCTCGCCCGGGCCGATCAGGCGCAGCTCGATCTGGCGCCGAATCTGCTCCGCGACGCACTCGTGCGCACGGATCTGCTGGATGCGCTCGAAACGGGCCCGGCGCTCCGCCGTCGCGACGGTCACCTCGTGCCTCCAACCGCCGCTGCGCTCTCGAGCTCCGAGAGCACCTCCTGCTCGACCGCCCGCACGGTGTCGGCCATCCGCTCGACGATGAGCGAGAGCTCCTCTTCGGTCGAGGTGAAGGCCGGGGCGATCAGCGTCTGGTCGCCCGCGTAGCCGTCGGCCGTGGGCTGGGTCGAGTAGACGATGAGCCCGCGCGCCAGGGCCTCGAAGTCGATCCGGCGCGCGACGCCGAGCTCCCGGGGAAGGAAGGAGCGGCCGTCCCGCGGATCCGCATAGTCGATTCCGAGGAGGAACCCGCGGCCGCGCACCTCGGCGACGATCCGGCAGTCGGCGAGCGCGTCCCGAAGCGCTGCGAGGAGGCGCGGCCCCTCCTCGTCGACCCGCTCGACGAGCTTCCGGTCGCGTAGGTAGCGGACGACCGCGAGCCCGACCGCGCATGGCAGGGGGGCCCCGTCCCACGTGTGCCCGAGCTCGAACGAGCGCGAGCCTTCGGCGACCGCCCGGTAGACGTGCTCGCGGCAGAGCACGGCTCCGACCGCCGCGTAGCCGGCCCCCAGTCCTTTCGCAGTCGTGATGACGTCGGGAACGAAGGGAAGCTGCTCGGCGGCGAACCACGTGCCCGTCCGTCCGATCCCGGTGACGACTTCGTCGAGGCAGATGAGGAAGCCGTACCGCTCCCGGCGCTCGGCGAGGCCCAGCCAGAAGCGCTCCGGTGGGGCGTAGCCGGGCAATGCGGCCGCGCTGACCGGCTCGCAGAAGAACGCGGAGACGGTCTCCGGCCCTGCTTGCTCCAGCGCGTCGTCCAGCGCTTCCAGCGCTGCCTCGCCGCTGGGGTCGAACCGCCACGTCGACGGTGGGATGTGCAGGTGCGGAGTGAGGTAAGGCGTGTAGTGGTGGTGGAGCCCCGGCCTTCCGGTGAGGGAGAGGGTCACGGCGGTCGGGCCGTGGTAGGCCTGTGCCGGCGAGATGATGCGCCAGCGGGCGTCCTGGCCGCGCTCCACGTGATAGCTCCGGGCCAGGCGCACGGCCGTCTCGTTCGCCTCCGCCCCGCCGGTCACGAAGTGAACCCGGGTGAAGCCCTCCGACGCCAGCGCCAGGAGCTCCCGTGCCAGCTCCTCCTGCGGCTGCGTCGTGAACTGCTGGTTGTAGAGAAAGGAGACGCAGGCTGCCTGCGCGCGTCCTGCCTCGACGAGCTCGGGGACGCCCTGCCCGACCGAGGTGACCATGGCGCCGCCGCCGACGGCGTCGAGGTAGGCGGTGCCGGCCGGGTCGTAGAGCCAGACGCCCTCCGCGCGGTCGATCAGCGGATAGGGCCGGTCCAGCTCGCGCACGAAGACGCTCGTCTCGCGCTCGCGGACGAAAACGGGCTCACCCATTCGCCACCCCGCACCAGAGCGAGATCGCCCTCGCGTAGAGCTTGGTCCCGACGACGAGCTCGTCGATCCCCACCCATTCGTCGGGAGCATGCGCGCGCGTGAGATCGCCTGGTCCGAGGGCAGGGCTCGGTGTCGCGGCGAAGAGGGTCAGGAGCGCGCCGTCGTAGGTGGTGTCGATGCCCTCCGGGCGAACGTCGAGGCCGAGATCGCGGCCGGCCTCCTGCGCGACGGCGACGATCGGCGACTCGGGATCGATTTCGGAGGGCGGGTAGTCCGTATACCAGCTCCAGCCCGGCGGGTGCTCGGCCAGCCAGTCGTCGGCCGCCGCGACGTCCGCCACCGCCTGCTCGATCTCGCTCCTCGGCCGCGAGCCGTAGCCGTGCTCGTCGGCGTCACCGGGCAGGTAGGTGGTGTTGAACGCCACGTCGCAGCGCTCCGGGACGTTCGAGATGAAGCTCCCGCCGCTCACCATCGTCGGGTTGACCGAGGGCGTTCCCAGCAGCGGGTGGCGTTTGTCCGGGCGGCTTGCCCAGGACTCGCTCAGCCGATCGAGCCCGGCGAGCACGGCGGCCGCCTTCTGGATCGCGTTCACGCCGCCACCTTCCCGCCAATGCGGCTGGTTCATCTCCGCGTGGGCGGAGCGGCCTGCCACGGTCAGCGTCCCGTGCAGGAGCCCCCTCGTGGCTAGCCAGAGGTTCAGGCGCGTCGGCTCGGGGACCAGTCCCGCATCGGCGCGATAGCCGCGCGCGATCGCAGCGACCGTGCCCATGGCGCAGGTCTCCTCGTCCGGCACGGTCTCGAAGAACACGTCCCCGGTGAGTCGGACGCCGGCGGCATGGAGCGCCTCGAGCGCGAACAGCGTCGCGCCGACGCCGCCCTTCATGTCGACGGCGCCGCGCCCGTAGATGCGATCGTCTCTGACGTCCGCCTCGAACGGCGGCGAGGTCCAGCGTGAGCGCTCTCCCGCGTCGACCACGTCGATGTGCCCGTTGACGATCAGGCTGCGCCCATCGCCGCTGCCGCGGATCGTCCCGACCGTGAGTTGGCGACCTCGCCAGTGATGCCACGGCGGCATCATCGGATGGTCGGCGAACTCCGCCGCGTCCGGCTCCCACTGATCGACCTCTGCGCCGATTGCGGCCAGGCGCTCGCCGACGTACGCCTGGAGGTCCGCCTCCTGGTTCGTCGTGTGTACCGAGCCGGGGGAGAGGTCGACCGAGGTGGTGTCGAAGCGGACCAAGGAGCGGACGAGCTCTACGAGGTCGTCCGAGTTCGACTCGATGTAGCGGTCGACGGCCTTCGTCGAAGAAAGGACTTGCGACAAGGCCAAATGATCGTACGACCACCTGCCCGGAGCCGTCAACTCCGCCGCGCCGCTCTCACTCCCGGTTCATTTCCAGCTCACGGCCCCTTCATCGCCGACTCCTACGTTGGGCCTTACTCCCATCCGTACAGGACGAAGGAGGTCTGGAGATGGCCAGGCAGCGACACATCGGATACACGCTCGTCATGGCGGCTGCGCTCGCGGCCGGCGCGCTCGGCGTCGGGGGATGCAGCGGCGGGGACGGCTCGGGTTCGGCGCCAACCGGGATGGAGGAGACGACCGCCCGCGAGACGATTCCCCAGCCGGACGTGGGCGACCTGGCCGTTGCTCCGGAGAGCAAGCGGGTCGACGTCGCCTTGCCGACGTTCACCGACCCCACACGGGTGGACAACCCGCTCTTCCCGGTCTCGAGCCAGGCATCGGTGCTCCTGCTGGGACGGGTCGACGGGCAGCCGTTTCGGACGGAGGTGACGCTCCTGCCCGAGAGGAGGATCATCGAGTGGCAGGGGCAGCAGGTGGAGGTTCTCGTCTCCCAGTACGTCGCCTTTCTCAGCGGGCGCCTGCACGAGGTGGCCTACGACTACTACGCCCAGGACGACACCGGAGCCGTCTGGTACTTCGGCGAGGACGTGTTCAACTTCAAGGACGGCTACATCGCCGACACGCACGGCACGTGGATCGCCGGCAAGGACGGCCCGGCGGCGATGATCATGCCCGCCGATCCTCAGGTCGGCGATGTCTACCGGCCCGAGAACATCCCGGGCTTCGTCTTCGAAGAGGTCACGGTCAAGGCCGTCGACCGGACGCTCGACGGCCCGCTCGGCCCGGTCGAGGGCGGGCTCCTGATCCAGGAGCTGCACATGGACGGCTCCAAGGAGGGCAAGAGCTTCGGGCCCGGCTACGGCGAGTTCTTCACCGGCGGAGGCGGCGACGTCGAGGCGCTCGCGCTGGCGGTGCCCACCGATGCCCTCTCCGAGCCGACGCCGGCGGAGCTGGTCACGCTCGAAAGCGGTGCCGGCGACGTCTTCGGCGCGGCCGAGTCGAAGCAGTGGGAGGCCGCGCAGGCGACGCTGAAGAAGATGAATGCCGCCTGGGAGACCGTGAGGGCGGGAGTGGTTCCGGACCGGCTCGGGCCGCAGATGACGCGGGCGCTCGCCGCGCTCGCCGGCGCGGTCGAAGGCCGGGAGGCGAGCGCAGCCCGCCAGGCCGCGATCGACGTCTCTCGGTGGAGCCTCGATCTCCAGCTTCGCCACCGGCCGGTGGCGGAGGTCGACCTCGCCCGCTTCGATCTCTGGCTGGCGCAGATGCTGGTCGACGCGGCGGCAGGTGACGCAGCCGCGGTGAACGGCGACTTCTTCAGCCTCGACTACGTTCGTGACAGGATCCAGCAGGAGTTGAACGAGGCGGATCTCGCCCGGATCAACCTCGTGCTCGAGGAGCTCAACGGCGCCGTGGCCGACGAGGACTTGGCCGCCGTCCAGGAGGGCGCTGGACAGCTCCGAGGGATCGTGGCGGAGCTGACGCCTGCGAGCTGACGGGAGGCAACGAGTAGCTGAGTCAGCCTGGAAACTAGGTCGTCGGCGCTGCGCCAAGGAGGAAGACGAGCCCGGCGAGGCCGGCGAGGGTGGCGCCCGCAACCGGCTTGACCTGCTCCCCGTGCCGTCCGACCTTCTCGTAGACCATGAGCCCGGTCAGTGCCGCCATCCACCAGAGGACCGCGATGCCGGCGGCGAACATCACCAGCATCAGCGCCCAGCAGCAGCCCAGGCAGAAGAGCCCATGGCCGAGGCCGAGACGGAATGCGCCTGACGCTCCCCGGCGATAGTGCCCCAGCAGGTACGGGCCGGGGTGGCGGCACTTCGAGAGGCAGGCGTCTTTCAGCTTCGAGAACTCGAACGCCCCGGCCAGAGCGAGGACGCCGCCGGCGACGAGCCAGGGACGTTCGTGCAGCCACGGAAGAGCCTCGACCGCTCGGTGGACGGCGACGTCGCCGAGGAAGGCGAACGCGCCAAAGGACGTCCAGACGACGGCGTAGCCGCCCAGGAAGCCGAGCACGGCGATCCTAGGGCAAGGCTGCCGTCGCGAGGCGATCACGAAGAGCCTGATCAGCGGCAGGCTCGAGGGCAGCATCATCGCGGCGATCATCGCCTGCCAGGCGACGAGAAAGAGCGCGACCGCGCCCCAGAGCGGCAGGCCGCCCTCGACCATCGCGTCGTGATGGAGCCCCGCGGCGCGGCCGCTCAGATCGGCGGCCACTGCGAGACCCCACCCGGCCGCGATCGCCGCCACGACGACTCCCGGCACCGGGAGTCGCGGCCCGCGAGCAGCGTGATCGGCAGGGACGCTCGTCACGCTGCGTATTCCATCGTCCACTCGGACTGGATCGCGTTGCGGCCCTCGTACTCCCAGACCATTCCGTACTGGGGCAGGTTGACTCGGTTCCTCTCTGCCTTCGCGACCCAGGCCGGCGATCCGGGGACGGTGGAGAAGATCGATTCCCGGAGCGTCGTCACGCTGCCGTCGGGACCCCGGTAGGGCTTCATCTCTGCCCGGAGCACGCCGGGGACCTCCAGCGTTCCGATGCCGCCTTCGATCTCGTGCCGGATGGTCGCGCTCTCGATGCCCTTGACCGTCCCGATCAGCTCGGCGAGGTCGGCAAGGGGGCCTCCGAGCTTGCCCGTGAACGCAGCGAGGATGGCTTCTCGTTGGTCGTCCGTGGCGCGGTCGTCGACGAGCGCGACCACCTCCCAGTTCCCCGCGAGGATGTTCCCGGGGATGTGGTTGACCGTCAGGATGCTCAAGCCGGAGACGTCGACGCCTCGTATCTGCCCCGTATCGAAGTGGTACCCGACCACTGAGAAGCATTCCCCGCCGTCCGGGTCCTCGCCGATCCAGCAGGGGCAGAGCACGCCGCACGAGCAGACCTCGAGCAGGGTGCCCTTCAGCGAGTACGCAGCTTCAGTCATGCCGTCTCCTCCGCTCAGTGTTCGCCGGGCAGCAGTGGGATTCTCGGGTCGAAGAGCATCATGTGCGGGCCGGCGGGTCCGGTGGTGGTCTTCTTCTCGACGTTGGTGAAGCTGACCCATGCGCGTCCGTCGGCGTTGAACGGGGTGAGGCCGCCGGAGTTGCCCACGTCGAAGAGCCAGATCCCGTAGTCGTTGTTGCGCGGAGGCCCGAAGTCAGGGTCGTTGTCCCACGGGGTGAGGTTTGCATTGGAGACGTAGAGACGCCGGTTGTCCCGGCTCAGCCGCAGCATGTTCGGGTGCGGCACAGAGGCGGTGGCCTTGAGGACCGGGTTGAACGGATCGGCGATGTCGAACTGCTGCACCGTGTTCCCGAACCAGTTGGTCAGGTACATGTACTTGTGGTCGTAGGAGAGGAGCATGTCGACCGGAATCACGAGACCGTCCTCGGCGCCGAGCACCTGCTGGAAGTCGAAGACGCCGTCGCGGTCGTCGTCGTCGGCCAGCCAGACCGCGTGCGTGCCGGGCGTGTTGATGAAGGCACGTCGGACGCCGTGCTCGCGGATGAAGCGCACCTCGAGCGCGCCGCTGTTGGTGCCCAGGTCGGCGGTTTGGATCACCTTCTCGCGGCGGAGGTTCCAGACGGCGACCTCGTCGCCGAGGCAGGTCGGGTCGATCCCGCCGCCACATAGGGCCGGGGGTCCGAAAGTCGTGCTGATGGCGCGGTTCGCCCCGTGGTGCGCCGCGAAGTCGTACATGTACCTGGGACCGAGGTCGCCGGGATCGCGCACCGGGCCCGGGCCGAAGTAGTCCTCGAAGGCGCCGGTGCGATCGTCGATCTCGACGATGCCGCCCGGCAGCGTCGTGTCGGTTGCCGCTCCGATCATGGGGACGATGCTTCTGCGCCCCATGGTCATGACACCGTGCGGCACGACGTAGCCGCTCTCGGCGGCCAGCTGGTTGTCGACCGCCTTCAGGGCCATCCTCTTGCCCTTGATCTTGAAGACGTGGACCCGGTTCGAGAACAGGCCCGGCACGAGCAGCCGCCGCTGGTCGGGCGAGTAGCCGAAGTGATGCAGCTCGTCGCCCACGTTCGGCATATCGATGCGGTTGACGATCTTCCCGAAGTCGGACCGGCGCGGGTCCGCCCCGATAACGGCCACGAAATCCGGATCGGTCGCGCTCTGCGCGATCGTGGCCACGTAGAGAAAACGCTCCTGCAGCTTTCCGCGCGAGTCGTGCGCCTGCTTCTGGATGAAACGGTCGTGCGCGCTCCACGTCGGCTCCGTCCCGACCGCCGACGCCGCTCGCGTGACGAGCGCGACAAAGAGCGCAACGGCCAGCACGCACAGGAGCGCCCCCAGCTGGCCATTGGTTCGAGCGCTCATCGTTCGGAGGTCTCGTCGGTCGAGAGCCTCGTTGTCCGATCTGCTCTGCATCTCGTCGCCTCCCTTGTCAGGTCGAAGCTGGAACGCGTCGTTGGCGGCGGACAGTTGCAGCCGCAGCTCCCGCGAGTAACACGATCCCGACCGCCGTGCCGGCCCCGATGCCGGCGTCGGCCCAGTCGAAGCTGTCCGCGGTCACGACCTCTACCTCCTGCGCCGGCGGTGCCGGAGGCGTCCCCCCCGGCTCGCCCGAGTCGAGCCTCGCGCCCGCGGCCGGCGCCGCCGACAGGGAGGTCGCGGCCAGCGCGACGGCGATCCAGCGGCGGCGGCGCCTGCGGATCTGAATCGGAGTTCTCATCAGCCGTCCTCCTTGTTCTGCGACCGCGCGGGTCGCTGTCGAACCGATGGTGGCTGGGGCCGGCTAATCGGCGGCTATTCCTCGGCTAACCAGCGTGTTACCGTCATGTGTTGAGAGGACGCACGATGGAGTTCCGGATGCTCGGGGAGCTCGAGGTTCGGGACGGCGGCGACCGCCGCATCCCCCTCGGCGCCGGTAAGCAGCGGGCGGTGCTGGCAATACTGCTCCTGCACGCCAACGAGGTCGTCGCCACCGACCGCCTGATCGACGAGCTGTGGGGGGAGAGCCCGCCTGAGACGGCCAGGAAGGCTGTCCAGGTCCACATCACACGTTTGCGAAAGGCGCTCGGCGCCGGGCGGATCCGCACACACGAGCGCGGCTACGTGCTCGACCTCGACTCCGACGAGCTCGACCTGCACCGATTCGAGCGCCGCGTTTTCGAAGCTCGAGACCTTCGGGAGCAGGGCAAGGCCGCCCGCGCAGCGGACGTGCTGAGGGATGCGCTCGGGCTCTGGAACGGACCGCCGCTGGCCGACTTCGCCTACGAGCCCTTCGCTCAGAACGAGATCGCCCGCCTCGAGGAGCTCCGTCTGGAAGCCCTGGAGGAGCGCGTCGACGCCGACCTTGCCATTGGCCACGGAGGCGACCTGGTCGGCGAGCTCGAAAGCCTCGTCGCCCAGCACCCCTACCGAGAGCGCCTGCGGGGCCAACTCATGCTCGCCCTCTACCGCGACGGCCGCCAGGCCGAGGCGCTCGCCGTGTACCAGCAGACGAGAAAACTGCTCGTCGACGAACTCGGCATCGAGCCCAGCCCCGCCCTGCAGCGCCTCGAAGGCGCCATCCTTCGTCAGGAGCCGGCGCTCGAGACGGTCTTCGAGGAGGCAAGGCCGACGGCGCTGCCGAAGCCACGGCGGCGCCGACGGTGGATGCTCGCGGCAGCCGGCGCCGGGCTCGCGCTCATCACCGGCGCCGTGGCGTTCGCCCTGATCCGCGCGAGTGGGCCCGACCACCTCTCACGAGTGGACGAGAATGCGATCGGCGTCATCGACGCGGAGGCGGCGGGGATTGAGTCTCAGGTGAGGCTTGCAGGCCGCCCGAGCGCAATCGCGGCCGGGGGCGGCTTCGTCTGGGTCGCAAGCGAGGCCGACGGCACTGTCTCGCGCCTCGATCCCGAGACAGGGGCCGTCCAGACGCTGCCCCTCGAGGGGGGCGTAGCGGGCCTCGCCTACGGTAGCGGGGCGCTCTGGGTTACGAACCCGGAGGAACGGACGGTCGCCCAGATCGATCCGAGCGCGCTCAGGGTCGTTCAGACGGTCGGCGTGGGAAATGGGCCGAGTCCAGTTGCGGTCGGCGAGGGAGCGGTCTGGGTCGGCAACACGTTCGACGGAACCCTCTCGAGAATCGATCTCGCGGGCGAAGGAGTGGAGACGATCTCGCTGGGAACAACCCCGGCCGGCATCACCGTGGGCGGGGATGGGGTTTGGGTGACGAGCGAGGCGGACGGAACAGCCCTGCGCGTCGATCCACGCTCCGGGAGAGTCCTCCAACCCGTCGGCGTCGGCAATGGGCCAACGGGAGTGGCCGCGGACGGACAAGAGGTCTGGGTGGTCAACCGGCAGGACGGAACCGTGACGCGGATCGACCCGAGCTCGAACTCGGTCTCCGCGACGATCGAGGTGGGCGAGAGCCCGACGGCGGTCGCCGTTGGGTTCGGTTCCGTCTGGGTCGCGAACGGCGGCGATGGAACGATCGCGCGCATCGACGCGGACGGCAGTCGCGTCGAAGAGACGATCGAGCTCGAGTCCAGCGCGGGTGGGCTCGCGCTCGCCGACGGGAAGGTCTGGACAACTACGCTTCCCTCGCCGCGCAGCCATCGCGGCGGCGTGTTGCGCGTCGAGGTTGAGTTCAACTGCGACTGCATCGACCCCGCCCTTGCCGGCTACGCATGGCTCGAATGGGGAGCCTTCACACTCGCCTACGACGGCCTCGTTGCCTACCGGCGAGTCGACGGGATCGCCGGAGCGGCGCTTGTCCCCGATCTCGCAGCTCGCATTCCGAGACCCACCGACGAGGACACGACCTATACGTTCGAGCTCCGACCCGGCATCGGCTATTCGGACGGGACGCCGGTGCGGGCATCGGACATCCGCACGAGCCTCGAGCGCATGTTGTCTGTCAACCCAGACACGGCGCGCCTGTACGGGAGCATCGTCGGTGCGGGGGCGTGCCGCGCCCGCCCTGCCCGCCCCTGCGACCTCTCCGCCGGGATCGAGGTCGATGACACGTCCAGAACGATCTCGATACGCCTTGCCGAGGCCGATCCCGACTTCCTCCACGCGCTCGCGCTTCCGTATGCGTCGGTCGTCCCTGCCGGGACGCCTGCGCGCGTCGCGCGTGAACGTCCCATCCCGGGTACGGGCCCGTACCGGATCCTGCCCCGTGAGTCCCTCGGCGAGATCCGTTTTGTCCGCAACCCGTACTTCGACGTCTGGTCGACGGACGCTCGTCCGGACGGCTACCCGGACGAGATCCGCTTCCACGTGAGCGGCCCCGAAAAGATCCAGGCGCGGCTCGCGGCGGTGGAGGAGGGGAGGGCGGACCTCGTGAGCGCCAACGACCATCTCGCCGGGCTCGGGGCCGAAGGATTGACCAGGCTCCTGACGAGGAACGCCGGCCGCCTCCATCTCGACTCGACGCCCGCCTCGTTCTTCATGTTCCTGAACACCCGGGTGCCACCTTTCGACGACATCCGCGTACGGCGCGCGCTCAACTACGCGTTCGACCGGCGTGGATTCCTCGAGGCGGTGGCACATCCGGCTTTCGTAAACCAGTCCTGCCAGATCATCCCCTCGGGTTTTCCCGGACACACGCCGCACTGCCCGTACACCGTCGAGCCGAACGAGGCGGGCACGTGGACCGCTCCCGACCGTGCGAAGGCGAGGGCGCTCATCGGCGAGTCGGGAACGCAGGGCAAGCGCATCGACGTCTGGTCCTTCGCCGACTCACCGCCGGCCCTCAAGATCGCTCGCTACTTCGTCTCCCTGCTCGACCGGCTCGGTTACCGAAGCTCGCTGAAGACGATCCCGACGTTTGAGGAGTATCTCGAGTACGTGGGCGACTCAAGGAACCGGGCGCAAATCGGTCAGATGGGCTGGGCGGCCGACACCCTCACGCCGTCGACGTTCCTGCAGGACAGCTTCAGCTGCTCCGCCTTTGTGCCCGAGAGCCCGGGGAGCTCCAACTTCTCGAAGTTCTGCGACCCAGCGCTCGACGCGAAGATGGAGCGCGCCGCGGCCCGGCAATCGTCCGACCCCGCGGCCGCCAACGCCCTCTGGGCGGACGTCGACCGCGTCCTCGTCGACCGGGCGGTGACCGTGCCGTTTGCCAGCCCGCGCTTCGCGATCCTGGTTTCCGAGCGCGTGGTCAACTACCAGTCCCATCTTCTGTGGGGCCCGCTGTTCGACCAGCTCTGGGTGCAGTAATCGGCCAGCAGGGACCGGGCCGCCGTGCTAGTGTTGAGCAACATGTGTGTTTTACATGCATCATGACCAGGCGGCGGTACCGCTACCGGCGAGGCCCGCGGACGCGCCGCCGCCTCGGCTCGGGCGACTGGCGCGTGCGCGCACGCATCGAGCGCTTCGGCGAGCCAGCGCTGCTGCTCCTCCTTCGGGAGGCGCCGGCGCACGGCTACGAGCTGCTCGAACGGTTGCCCGAGCTCCTGCCGGACGAGCGCATCGACATGGGGAACCTCTACCGCGTCCTGCGCTCGCTCGAGGAGGACGGGATCGTTCATTCGGAATGGGACGCGGAGGCTCCCGGCCCGGCGAAGCGGATCTACGAGCTGACGGACGACGGTCGGGCGCTGCTCGATGCCTGGGCCGAGGCTCTCGGCGGGACCGCTGCGGCCATCGACGCCTTCCGCGCCCGCTACAAGGCGGAAGGAGGTGACCATGTGCCACGGTAGTCACAGACGACGCGGACGCGGGCGGCGGTTCGGCCGCCGCTACGACCGCGAGGCGATGCTCCCTCGGCTCGAGGAGTACCAGAGAGACCTCGAGCAGGAGCTCGCCGATGTCGCCGATCTGATCAGACGTCTCAGGGAGGACAAGCCGAAGGAGACGGCAACCGTCTAGGAGCCGGGGAGGGTTTGCGCGCCCTCCCCCAGCTATCAACGGACACGGAGCGGCCCGTTGCAGGGCGTGGACGTGAGCACAGCGACGACGTCCTCCTGAGCGTCGGATTCGAGCAGCTCTATGGGCACCCCGTAGGCGGTGAGCTCGAATGCGATCGTCCTCGCGTCGCCGGCCCGTTCTCTTTGCAGCGGCGGCACGAACAGGCGCTCCGGATAAGCGTGGGATGCCCGCCAGCCATCTTCACACTCCACCACCGAGCCCCAGAGCGACACGCGCCCGATCACTCGTTGGTGGCTGGGCCAGGGCAAGGGCTCAGCGTGCACGATGGGGCCTTCGAGGTATGCAGCGGCCCTTTCGGGATCCGTGGCGGCGTAGATCCCGCAGCGACAGGTCTCTTCGGGGGCGCTGTGGTCAGCAAGACGTCTTCGTCGCCAGGGCCGAAAGAGCCAGAGAGGCCGATGTCTACAGTTCGCGAGGAGCTCCTGACGAGGCAGCCAGAGAGTCGGATAGATGAGACTCGAGAGCCGTGCCGCCCCCTCGTCGGTGACGACGAGCCAGGCCCGCCAACCCGTTACGGGCGCGAGGTAGTCGGGTGGCCTACTCAACCTCGACCTCTTCGGGCTCGGAAGGCTCCTCGCCCGGCCCGATCGGCGGCTCGCTCGGTGCCTCTCGAGGCACAGGGTCCTCGAGTGGCTCCACCGTATACGTGCGCTTCGGTTCGCCGACCTCCACTTCCTACGCTCCCGAACGCCCTCCCGTAACCGTACACCCTGATCGTCCACCGGAGGAGCAGGCTCGAAGCGCCCTCGCGCGCGCGAGAGGACCTCGCCCCGTGCCTCCGCCTCGTCGGGAACCCGGGGCCCTCTCGGCTGGTGTCGACACGACGCCCCCTAGAGTTGCTCGAGCCGTTCCCGCAGCCGCTCGACGTCGCCACGACGGCCGGTGTAGAGCTCGCAGCGAAACCGGATGTCGAGACCGCTCCGGCGGACGACGTCGGCCATGAAGGCATCGCACGTCGCGAGCCGGCAGCGGGGGAGTGCAATCGCAAGGGCCCGTAGGTCTACCCGGTCGCTCGCCCGGCCGCGCCGCTCGGGGAAGTCGCGCTCGACGACGAGGGCCAGACGGCGTTCGAGCTGCCGCTCGCGCCGGCCGGGCCGGTCGGGCAAGCGGAGCCCTCGCGAGAGCTCGCGCAGAAGCGCGAGCAGCGGCAGGTCGGGTCGGACGGCCGATTCGATCCGGTGGGCTTCGGCCTCGGGGACGCCGACCGCTCCGCGGGCGACGGCCGCTCTAAGCGCCGGCTCGAGCTCCCGGAAACCGGGCTTCCGCTTGACCATGCCGCTCAGGTAGTTCTGGTCGAGATAGAGGAGCGGCCTCTCGTCGAGCACGGGGCCATCTTTGCCGACGTAGACTGGCGCCATGGCGTCGCGGACGCTCGCCTGCCGAATCGGGGCCGGCCTGTCGACCTTGGAGCCGACTGGGGACGCCGCCACGGAGGCGGCGCGCGAGGCCCGGGGTGTGATGGCGGACGGTGCCGATGTCGACCTTGCGTTCGTCTTCCTCTCCTCTGCGCACCTGGACGAAGCCGAGGCCGCCGCCGAAGCGATCCGCGCGGAGCTCGCGCCTCGGCACCAGCTCGGCTGCGTCGCCGAAGGAGTGCTCGCGCGCAGGCGCGAGGTCGAGGACGGTCCTGCAGTGGCCGTCTGGGCAGGTGCCTTGCCCGGCGCGGAGATCGAGTGCTTTCACGCCACGGCGGACCCGATCGAGGGCGGGATCGTGGTGAGGGGCTTCCCCGAGCTCGACGATCCAGGGCTGGTCGCGCTGCTCGTCGACCCCTTCACCTTCCCGGCCGGGCCGTTCCTGAGCCGGCTGAACGAGACGCACGAGCGAATCCCCCTCGTCGGGGGGATCGCCCCGGGCGGGGGCCGGCCGGGCATGCAGGCGCTCATACTCGAGGACGCAGTACACGCCGAGGGCGCCGTCGGCGCCGTCGTCTCGGGGCCGCCCGTCGTCACCGTCGTCTCGCAGGGCTGCCGCCCGATCGGACGCGAGGCCGTGATCACCCGCTGCGACGGAAACGTCGTTCACGAGCTCGCCGGCAGGCCGGCGCTCGATCGCCTGCGCAACGAGATCGCCGCCCTCACTCCCCAGGAGCAGGCGCTTGCGGCGCGTGGGCTTCTCGCCGGGCTCGTGATCGACGAGAACAGGCCTGAGTACGACACGGGAGACTTCCTCATGCGTGGTCTTGTCGGGGCCGACGAGACGACCGGGGCCCTCGCGCTCGGCGACCGGGTGCGGGTCGGCCAGACCTTGCGCTTCTTCGTACGAGACGCTGTCTCGGCGGACGCCGACCTCCGACGGGCGCTTCGCGACGGGCCCCGCCATGCGGAGGGGGCGCTAGTGTTCACCTGCAACGGCCGCGGGACGAACATGTTCTCCGAGACGAGCCACGACGCTCGCGTCGTCGCCGAGGCACTGGGAACGCAGGCCCTGGCCGGATTCTTCTGCGGCGGCGAGATCGGCCCCGTAGGCGGCAAGGCCTTTCTGCACGGTTTCACGGCCACGCTGGCCGTGTTCGGCTAGTAGGTCTGAGAGGCAGCCGCTAGGCTGCCGGACGCTCGCCGGCCAGGAGCCTGCGGATCTGCGCGAGGGCCGACTCGACGGCCGGCGGTGTTCGTTCGAGGTCGGTGCGGAGGTCGTTCAGAAGCTCGGCCAGTGCGGCTGCGTAGAAGTGCTGCGTTCGATACGCCTCGTCACGCGCTTCGGCCCTGGTCTCGTCGAGCGCAGCCTGCAGCTCTCGGATACGCAACGCACAGTCGGTCTGAGACCGTCGTTGCTCCTCTTCGAGTGCCCTTAGGCGCTCTTGCAGATCCGCGATGACCTGCCGTCGCGTCTCCGCAAGGGCAAGTGCCTCCTCCCGGGCGACGGCCAGGTCCGAGCGCCGCCCGAAGTGCAGGTAGAGGAGGAAGGTTGCCATCGCCGCAAAGGCCGACACCGCGGCGACGATGCTGGTGACGACGGCGGACATCCTGCCCAGTTGCGAGGTCCCGACTAGTGCGGGCTCGGAGCTGATGCAAGCCGACAAGGACTTGCCGGGCCCCGGCGCAGATAGCCCTGGCGCAGGCCGGCCCGACCGCCGAGCACGTCAGCCCACGCCTCCTTCGCCGTCACAATCGCAGTACTGCTCACCCCTCCTTTGCTCGCCGACCAACCCAGGGATTGCATCACCGTTTGAACGCAAACTTCCCTGCAAAGAGTACCTACTGCGAGTCCTGGAGAAGGCCGCCGCTCGAACGTTCAGCCCGCTCGCAGGGTTCGCGTGATGATCTTCGTGTTGGTCTCGGCGCGGAGGTCTTCCTTGAGCCGGCGGATGAGCTCGTCCAGGGCTTCCGTGCTGGCGACGGCGGCGCGTAGCTGGTAGTGCACGGGGCCCGCGAGGTGCTCGATCGCGACCGTCCCGGGCAGGGCGACGGCCGCGCGCTCGAAGGCCACGTCGTCGGCGCCGGCGCGGAGGCGGACGTCGATCAGCGCCTCGATCCTGGGCCCGCCGCCCGCCCAATCGACGTCGGCGTGGATGCCGCGGATGATTCCGCGCCTCGTGAGGGAGTGGATCCGCCCGCGGACGGCGTTGGCGGAGAGGTGGACGGCGCGGGCGATCTCCTCGTAGCTGGCGCGGCCGTTTGCCTCGAGGAGGCGGAGGATTTTCACGTCGGTCTCGTCGAGGCCGCGGTTTCCGCCATGGTCGGCCTTGGAGCTCATCCGCGGCTGGATTATGCGATGACTTCCGGAGCGAGGCCGAGTCAACCCACCAAGGAGGTCGATATGGGACGAATCGTCATAACCGAGTACATCTCCGTCGACGGCGTGGTCGAGGCGCCGAGCGGAACCGAAGACTTCGCGCGGGTGGGGTGGGTCGACGACTTCACGCGGGGGCCGGAGGGTGACGAGTTCAAGTTCGAGGAGACGCGGGCGTCGGACGCGCTCCTGCTGGGACGCGTGACCTACGACGGGTTCGCGCCGGTCTGGCCCCACGTGGAAGGCGAGTTCGCCGACATGTTCAACACGATGCCCAAGTACGTCGTCTCGTCCACCTTGCGGGACCCGGAGTGGAAGAACACGACCGTGCTCAACGGGGACGTGGTCGAAGAGGTCACGAAGCTCAAGGGCCGCTACGAAGGCGACATCGTCGTCCACGGCAGCCCGCAGCTCGCGCAGACGCTGATCGAGCACGACCTTGTCGACGAGCTGCGCCTGATGGTGTACCCGGTCATCGTCGGCGCCGGCAAACGCCTCTTCGCCGGGACGAGCGGCACGAAGCGCCTGGAGCTCGTCGAGACGAAGACCGTCGGCGACGGCATCCACATCCTCTTCTACCGGCCGAGCAGGCGATGAGCGACCAGCTGTTCGCCGCACGCGGGTTCCTGGCCGGCCACGCCCGCCTCCTCGACCGCCGGCGCTTCGAGCTCTTCTTCGAGGGCACGCGTGCCGAGCACGTCCTCGACGCGCTTCGCGCTTACCGCAACGCCGACGGCGGCTACGGGCACGGGCTCGAGCCCGACCTGCGCGCGCCCGAGAGCCAGCCGGCCGCGGCGTGGCACGCCTTCGAGGCCTTCGCCGACGTCGCGCCGACCGTCGCGCCTGAGGCCGCGGAGCTGTGCGACTGGCTCGACACCGTCGCGCTTCCCGACGGCGGGCTGCCGTTTGCGCTGCCGATCGAAGATCCGAGCGGCTGTGCACCCTTCTGGGCGCAGGCGGATCCGCAGGCCTTCTCGCTCCAGATCACGGCGATCGTCGCCGCGCACGCCAACCGCGTCGCCGCGCACGACCCGGCGGTCGCGGACCATCCCTGGCTCGCTCGGGGGACGAGCTGCTGCCTCAGGGCGATCGACGAGCTCGAGGCGGCCCCCGAGGCGTATGTGCTCGCGTTCTGTGTGCAGCTTCTCGACGCCGTGCACGACCGCGAGGACGCGGCGCCGGAGCTGCTGGCTCGGCTCGGCGAGTATGTGCCCAGGGACGGCCGGCTCGCCGTCTCGGGCGGTCTCCCCGACGAGGCCCTCAGCCCGGTCGATCTCGCACCCGAGCCCGGCAGGCCCGCCCGAGCCCTGCTCGACGAGGCCGCGGTCGCGGCCGATCTCGAGCGGCTGGCGAGCGAGCAGAAGGCGGACGGCGGCTGGTCGGTCGACTTCGAGAGCTACTCGCCGGCAGCGGCGCTGGAGTGGCGCGGCTACGCGACCGTGCGCGCCCTCTCGGTCCTCCGCCGGAACTTTGGTCAGGAAGCCGGGGTCAGGCTGGGGAAGGACGAGAGCATGCTCGAGGGACGGCCCACCGACTCGTAGACGAAGCCGGCCTCACGGACGGTGGCCGGGTCGAGCAAGTTCCGCCCGTCGATGATCAAGGGCGTTCGCATCGCCTGCCGGACCTCCGGTGAGGCGAGCTCGCGGAGCTCGGGCCACTCGGTGACGATCACGGCCGCGTCGGCATTCTGGACCGCTTCGAGGAGGGAGTCGAAGAACTCCACGCCTGAGAGAAGTTCCTGGGCCTCCTCCAGCGCGACCGGGTCCCAGCCGCGGACGTTTGCACCCTCAGTGATGAGCCGCGGCGCGAGGACCAGGCTCGGCGCCCCGCGCAAGTCGTTCGTGTGCGGTTTGAACGCCAGGCCGAGCAGCGCAACCGTCCGTCCCCGGAGCTGACCGAGGTGGGCCTGGAGCTTCTGGATCACGCGTCGCTTCTGAAGCTCGTTCACCTCGATCACGGCTGTGAGCAGCTGGAAGTGGTAGCCGGAGTTGGCCGCGATCTGCTTGAGCGCCGAAGCGTCCTTGGGGAAGCACGAGCCGCCGTAGCCGATGCCGGCCCGGAGGAAGTGCGGCCCGATCCTGTGGTCCAGCCCGACGCCGCGCGCTACCTCGTGGACGTCGGCGCCCACGAGCTCGCAGACGTTCGCGATCTCGTTGATGAAGCTGATCCGCGTCACGAGCGCCGCGTTCGAGGCGAGCTTGATCATCTCCGCCGATGCGACGTCGGTGCGGACGAGCGGCGCGCCGAGTGGCTCGAAGAGACGGGCCACCCGATCTCCGTCCGCCTCGACCATGGCCCCGACGACGACGCGATCCGGCGCGGTGAAGTTTGCGATCGCCGTCCCCTCCGCAAGGAACTCCGGATTCGAGACGTAGCCGACGTGGGTGAGCCCCCGGGCGTCGAGCCTGGCCCGCACACGCTCGCCCGTGCCCACCGGGACCGTGCTCTTCATGACGAGCACGAGCCGATCCTCGACGCCTGCGAGCTCATCGACGACCCGCCAGACGGCCGAGAGGTCGGCGTCGCCGGAGTACAGCGGGGGCGTGCCGACACAGACGAACACGATGCCGGCGCTCTCGACGACGTCGCCGATGTCGAGCGTGTACCGGAGCCGGTCGCGGTTCCGCTCGCACAGGTCCGTAAGGCCCTTCTCGTGGATCGGGATCTCCCCGGAGGCGAGCGCCTCGACGCGCTCCGGATCGACGTCGCGAACGGTGACCTCGTGGCCCAGTTCGGCAAAGCAGGCCGCCGTGACCAGGCCAACCCAGCCGGCACCGATGACCCCCAGCCGCTCGCGTTCCACGCAGCGAGTCTAGTCATATCTACCAAGGCCTTGGAGAATCGCGCGGTCGCGAGGCCCTGACCTCTCATCTTCGTCTCATCCGGCCGTCCTAATGTCCGGCTGTCGAATGTCCGATAACGGATCCGTCATGGATACCGAGGCCGCGTTTGCGGGAAGGCTCGAGCCGGGTATGGCTTTCGGAGTCACTTGGGCCCGTACGTCGGGCCTGCCGAAGGAGGACCGTTTGGCCACCTCGACAATGGTCGGCCCCACCGTTCCGCTCGAGGCGGAGCCTCTCGCCGCGCCAGATTCCGTGCTGCTTCGTGCAGCGGAGATCGTGCGCGAACGAGGTCTTTGCCAGGGACCCTGGAGAGCGGGCGGGCCCCTCTGCGCAGCGGGAGCGATCGGCGAAGCTGCGAAGGAAATCGGCCTCACACGCCGAGAGATGGAGTTCTGTGTGCTTCAGTTCGCCGGCGTGCTGGGCGGTGCGGTATCCAGAGACGTACACCGCTGGAACGACGCCGACGGACGCACCGTCGACGAAGTCGCGGACGCACTAGAGCGAGCGGCATACGGCGTCTGACGGCGATGCGGGCCCGGCAGGCGGTCGCCGGTTCCCTCATCTGCCTCTCATCTTCTCCTCATACGCTTTGAGCCGAGATGAACGGGCTTCGTGCGTTCGCGCCGGTCGTGTCAGCGGTTGCGCTTCTAGCAGGTGCGTGCGGTGCTCCCGAGTCGGACTTCGGTGCTGATCCGTCGTGGAAGCAGGAGTTTGGCATTTCAGAGTGCGAGCTAGCGGCCACGGGGCGAAATCAGTTCTTCATCCTGGAGCCTGGATTCCAGCTCGTGCTCGAGGGAGGAAGCGAAAAGGTAGCGGTCACTGTTCTCGATGAGACAAAGACGATCACTGGGGTCGTCGACGAAAGCAAGGCGTCTACGACGGTCACGACTCGCGTCGTCGAGGAGAGGGAATGGAAGGACGACGAGTTGATCGAGGTCTCGCGAAACTTCTTCGCCATTTGTCCCACGACGAAGGACGTCTTTTATTTTGGCGAAGAGGTCGACGACTACAAGGACGGACAAGTGACCAGCCACAGCGGGGCTTGGCTCGCGGGGGAGAACGGCGCGCGGGCCGGCCTGATCATGCCCGGCAACCCGAAGGTGGGCATGAAGTACTACCAGGAGATCGCCCCGGATGCTGCGCTGGACCGGGCCGAGATCGTAAGTCTCGATGAGACCCTAGAAACTCCGGCAGGTGAGTTCTCGAACAGCCTAAAGACCCAGGAGGGGACGGCCCTGAATCCGAACGAAAAGGAATTCAAGACGTACGCTCCTGGAATCGGGCTCAGTCAAGAGGAAGCCTTGCTCTTGGTCGACCACGGCTTCGTCGAGAGCGAATAGTTCGAGTCAGAAGCACCCCGGAGACGACGACACCATAGAGGTCAAGGATTCTCCGGGTCCCGCGCCTCCGCGGGTGGCGTGCGACCGTATGTGGAGGCGCGCGTCTCCAGTTTCAACGCCTCCGTGCGAGTCTTCGCCAAGGCGGCTGAGCTGAGCTGTGCCACTCTGACGAGCACCAAGACCTCCTTGTCTGCGTCCTCACCTCTCCAGCCGGTTCGGACGTTGCCTACGCCGCGCGCGTAGTACTTGAGTTGGTGGGCGCCCGGCTTGCCCGGCTCGAACTCGTCGGTCACGAGCACGTCCTCGTAGCAGCCGGCGGGGACGCATGTTTTCTGGCCCATCTTGAACGTCTTCGCGAAGTCGTCCCAGAAGTACGGGGGCGGTGCGAAACCCATGGAGTAGGCGGGCTTCCCCAGCTGAGGCTCGGCCTTTACCCAGATCCCCGCTTTCGCACCTTCGAAGCCCGCCAGCCAGGCACTGCCGCCGACGAACTCGCCTTCCTCGAACGTCTCACTGTACTGACCCAAGTGCCAGATGTTCCCGTCCTTGTCCTGCGCGAGGAAGATCAGCTCGGTCTCCACCAGCGCACCGTCGCTGAAGTCCCGGTCCCAGCCGACGACGGTGCGCACGCCGTTGATCTCCTTCGTCAGGTCGGTGATGGTGAAGATGATGCTATGAGGAACCCGCCCCTCCTCCTCCTGTGTGGACCCCCTCCAGACCCATCGGGTTCCGGGCTTCAGTGGGAACCACTCGTTGTCGATGGTGGTCGAGCTGTCGTCGAACAGGCTGACGTCGAAGTCCTCCGCGGTGATTTCTCCCGAGATCACGCCTTTGGTCGTTGCCTGTGCCGTCGTCCCCTGTGTGGTCTCACTGCTGGTACTCGCTTCCGAGGAGCTGTCGCCAGTGCATGCTGAGGCCGAAAGCGCAAAAAGCGCGATCGCTGCGAAGAGGATGCAGAGGCGTCCGGAAGCGACGTGCTGGAGGCGGACGCGTTTCTTGACCATCGGCTCCTCCCTACCGGGCTGATTGGGGAGTTCTGCTGCCGCCGCGACCGGAAGAGAGTCCCCTAGCTCTCCCAAAACGGAGATAGAGGGAAGGGACCACGAACAGGTTCAGCAGCGTCGACGTGAAAAGGCCGCCGAGGACGACCACGGCCAGCGGATGCTCGATCTCGTGCCCCGGGATGTCGCCGGCCACAACCAGCGGCAGGATGGCCAGCCCTGCTGCGAGGGTCGTCATGAGGATCGGCGCCAGGCGCTCTCGCGCCCCGCGCAGGACGAGCTCGCGACCGAACGTCTCGCCCTCGTGTTGCTCGAGATGCTGGAAGTGGTTGATCATCAGGATCCCGTTGCGGGCGGCGATTCCGAACACCGTGAAGAACCCGACGAGCGAGCCCAGCGAGAGCACGCCCCCGCCGATGCCAGCCGCCAGCACGCCACCGACGAGTGCGATCGGCAGGGTCAGGAAGGACAGAGTCGCAAGACGCCAGCTCCTGAAGGACACCTGCAGGAGGAGGAAGATCGCGATCGCCGTCCCGATTGAGAAGAGCAGCATGCGTCGCTGAGCGGCCTGGCGCTCCTGGTACTCGCCTAGGACGGTCGCGCTGTATCCCAGGGGGAAGCTCATGTCCTCGATGCGGTCGGCGACATCGCGCGCTACCGACCCGAGATCGCGGCCGCTCGTGTTGGCACTGACCTCGAGCCGTCGCGTCAGGTCTTGGCGTTCGATCGTGTTTGGAGTTGGTGCGACCCGCACGGCGGCCAGTTGGTCGAGCCGAACCTGGCCGTTGTTCGGCGTGTCGATCGGGAGGGCGCGAACGTCTTCGACGCTGTGCCGGGCCTCGGGCGTGCTCCAGAGGTGCACGTCGTAGGCTTTGCCGCCGCGATAGATGTCGCCGACTTCCTCGCTCGCCAGGAAGATGCCGGAGGCCCTCCGTACATCGCCCGGCTTTACCCCGTACCGCTCGGCGGCCGCGAGATCGACTTCGACCTCGATCTGCGGGATGTCGTCGTGGAGCTCGATCTTCGCCTCGACGAGCCCTTCGACTCCCTCGATCTCGTCCAGCACCCTCTCCGCCTGCTCCTCGAGGACGTGGAGATCGTCGCCGAAGATGCGGATGACGATCTCGTCGCTCGATCCCGTCAACACCTCCCTGATCCGCTCCTTCAGATACGTCTGCACGTCTCTGACGAGCCCGGGATAGCCGCTGACCACCTCCTGGATCCGCGCAAGCGTCTCGTCGTAGTCGACCTTCGGGTCGACGCTGATCCAGTTCTCCCCGAAGTAGATCCCGTACGGCTCGTCTCCGAGGAATGCGTTGCCTATGTGGGAACCGCAGTTCCGCACTCCCGGAATGCTTCGGAGCTCCTGACAGGCGCGCACGGAAATTCGCGTTTCTTCGGGCCCCGACGTGTCGGGCTTCGTCAGCCAGTGCATCAGGAAGTCGCGCTCCTTGAAGGAGGGAAGGAGCGACTGCCCGAGGAACGGCAGGACCGCGAGGCCGGCTATCGCCGTGACGCCGACGGCGGCATACGCCGCGGCCGGCGTGCGGACGATGCGAGCGAGAGCGCGCTCGTAGCCGTTCTGGAGCCACCTGGTGAGCGGCGGCGTCTCTGCTTTGAGGGGACCCCTTGAGAGCAGAATCAAGGCCATCGCAGGAGTGACCGTCAGCGCCACGATGAGCGAAGCGGCTACGGCCAGCACATAGGAGAGCGCGAGGGGCCTGAAGAACGCCCCCGTAAGACCGGTAAGGAAGAAGATCGGCGCGATCGCCGCGAAGATGATGAGCGTCGCGTAGACGATGGGAGGCCGTACCTCGAGCGTGGCGTCGAAGACGATCGACGCAATCGGCCTCGTGCTCCCCTGCCGGCGGTGCTCGCGCAGACGGCGGACGATGTTCTCGACGCCGATGATGGCGTCGTCGACCACCACCCCGATCGCGATGACGAACCCGGCGAGAACCATGACGTTGATCGTCTCTCCGCGCACGTAGAGCACGAGCCCGGCCGCCACCAGCGAGATGGGGATGGAGACCACGCTGATCAACGCGGCGCGCCATTCGAAGAGGAATGCCCCGATCACGAGGATGACGAGGAGAGCGCCGATGAGGGCCGCTTTCGTGAGGTTGTCGACCGACGTCTCGATGAACGTCGCCGGCCGGAAGATCGTGGTGTCGATGTCGATGCCCGAGAGACCCGGCCGCATCGTCTCGAGAGCGTCTTCGACGCCCCGGGTCACGTCGAGGGTGTTCGCCCACGGGAGCTTCTCGACGATGAGCATGAGCCCCGGTCCGTCGTTGATGACGGCGTCGCCCAGGAGCGGCTGGTGGTCGATCACGAGGTCGGCCACGTCTTTCAGGAGCAGCGTCTCGCCGAAGCGGTTCTGGATCGTCACCTGGGAGAAGTCCTCCGGCGTGATCACCGGGAACACGTGCTGGACGTTGAGCCTCTGGTTCGGTCCGTCGATGAACCCGCCGGTGCCGACCTCCCCGGCGTCCGACCAGCTGACCAGGCTGCCGACGTCGAGGTTCTCGGCCGTTTGCTCCTGAAGCGAAGTCAGCGAGACGCTGTGAGCTCGTAGCCGCTCCGGATCGGCGAGCACCTGATACTGGTGCAGTCGCTCGCCCCAGATCGGGACGTTCGCCACCCCCGGCACGCGCAGCAACCGTGCCCTGATCTTCCAGTAGGCGACCAGAGACATGTCGATGAGCGAAAGCTCGTCGGAGGTGAGCCCGATCTTCATGACCCGGCTCGTCGACGAGAGGGGCTGGATCATGAACGGCGGAGCCGACCAGCTCGGCAGAGTCGGCGCGACGGTGTCGAGCCGCTCTTGCACCACCTGGCGGGCGTGCATGAGGTCGGTCCCCCGCTCGAAGAGCAGTCGGATGTCAGAAAGTTGGGGAACCGACTTCGAGCGGATCTCCTCGACGCGCGGTACTCCCTGAAGCGCCTGCTCCAGGGGAACGGTGACCAGCGATTCGACCTCTTCTGCCGTCAGCCCCGTGCTGATGGTCTGGATCTCGACCCTGGGTTGCGCGAACTCCGGGAAGACGTCCACCGGCGTGTCGCGAAGGACGCCACTGCCGAACACCATCAGCGCCGTCGCGGCAGCAACGACGAGATACCGAAACTTCAGACTCGAGCCGACAACCCAGCGCATCATTGCGGCAGAACCCGCCCGCTCAGTGCCCGTCGTCGGCGCCGATGCCGTTCTCGGCCCCGAACAGCTCGGCGACTCCGACGGTGACGACCTCGGTTCCCGCGGCCGGACCCTCTGAGAGGACGGCGCGATTCCCCTCGATCTCTTCGACCTCGATGTGCTCTCTGACGAAGCTGAGGTCGTCGGTGCTCGTGTACACCCAGGTCTCGCCGTCGGTCTCGTAGACGATCGCCGAGTACGGGACGATCGTGTGCTCCGCGGCGCCCTCGCCCTCCGTGCGAACAACGGCCGTCTGGAGGTCGATCCGCTCCGCGGCCTCCGCGGTCAAGGTGACCTGGGAGAGGCCATCCGATCCTTCGACCGGCTCGACCTTGGCGGGCTCGTCGGCTGCCCCTGCATCCTCGTCTTCCCCCGTGCAGCCGGCGACTGAGAGCACGCCGAGCAGCAGCACCGCCGCGGCACAAGGGATGGTCCATCGCCTAGGCCTCCATCGCATCTCCGCCTCCTCCCTATGCCTCGAGTTGTCTGGTCGTCGGGTCGATGCGGGCTAGTCCGACGCGCTGATACAAGGCCGGCACAACGAAGAGGCTCACGAACGTCGTCGTGACGGCGCCGCCCAGGACGACGACCCCTAGGGGTTGCAGGACCTCGAGCCCAGGCCGGCCGCCAAGAACGACCGCCGGCAAGGCGAGGAGCACCGCCGCCAGTCCGGTCAGCAGAATCGGCGCGAGGCACTCGCGTGCGCCTCGCAGGACGACCTCGCCACCGAAGCTGCCGGTGTCGTGCTGCTCGAGCCGGCGGTAGTGGCTGAGCAGGAGCAGACTGTTCCGCACGGCCAGGCCGAGGACGGCGAGCAATCCCAGATAGGACCCGAACGAGAGTGGCTCGCCCCCAACGAGTGCCGCGAGCACGCCTCCGGCGACGGCGACGGGCAAGGTCAGGAACGCGAGCGCGGCCCGACGCCAGACTCCGAACCCTGCTTGCAGGAGGAGGAAGATGCCAATTGCCGCCGCGGTTCCGAGCGCGACCAGTCGGCCGGTCGGCTGCCCTTCGGCCGCCAGGACCTCCGGATGGAACTCGAGCGGGAACTCGACCTCCCCGAGCGCCTCCTCGATGTCCTCCGCGACATCGTTTCGACCTCGGCCCTCGACGTTCCCTACCAGGTCGACGTAGCGCGAGACCGCATGCCGCTCGATCACGGTCGGATTCGGGCGGATGCCCACGTCGGCGACCCGGTCCAGTCGAATGTGGCCGCCGTCGGGCTTCTCGATCAAGAGCCCGCGAACGCTGCTCAGACTGCTCCGAGTCTGGGGGGTGCCCCATACAACGACGTCGAACACCTTCTGTTCCTCGAAGAGGCTGCCCACCCCGATGCCCGATACGAGGGTCGCCGCCGCACGGCGAACGTCACCGGGCTTGACCCGATGCCTCTGAGCCGCGAGCAAGTCGACCTCGACCTCGAGAGTCGGCTCGGTCGCGGGAAGCTCGATGCGCTCGTCGACGAGGCCGTCGACTCCGGCGAGGGCCTCCTGGACCTCCTCCGCCTTCGTCTGGAGGACGCCGAGGTCCTCGCCGTAGAGCCGCACAGTGATGTCGTGCTCGGAACCCGCCAGAGCTTCCGAGACGCGCTCGTTGGAGAAGGTCTGAACGCTGCCCGCGAGCCCGGGGTAGCCGTTGACGACCTCCTCGACCGACGCTACCGTGTTGTCGTAGTCGGCGTCGGGATCGATGCTGACCCAGAGCTCTGCGGAGTTCGCGTTGACCGCCCGATCCGACGTGATCGCGCGCCCGACGTCCGCGCCGACGTTCTCGACGCCCTCGATCGAACGGAGCTCGCTGCTCGCAAGCGTCGTGATCCGATTCATCTCCGGAAGTGAGGTGCCGGGCGCGCCCTGCCAGCGGATGAGGAGCTCCCGCTCCTTGAAAGTCGGTAGCAGCGAATGCCCAAGGAACGGAACCGCTGCGACGCCGGCAACGACGATCGCACCGCCAGCGAGGTAGACGACTCGTGGGCGGCCGACGATCCACCCGAGCGCTCGGGCGTAGTGGCGTGCAAGCCAGGCAACGACGGCCGATTCGCCACGGTCATGCGGCGCCTTGGGTGCGAGCAGAAGGCTCAGCGCGGGTGTCAGCGTGAGCGCCACGAGCATGGACGCGCCGAGCGCGGCAAGGAAGGCGACGACGATCGGCGAGAAGAGGGTGCCGGCCATGCCCTCAAGGAAGACGAGCGGGATGACCGCCACGGCAACGATTAACGCTCCGTACAGAGCGGCAGTTCGCACCTCGAGCGTCGCGTCGAGTATGGCGGCCGTTGTCGAGCTCGCATCGCTGGGCCGGCGCTCGCGCAGCCGCCGGGCAATGTTCTCGGCGCCGACGATCGCTTCCTGGGCCACGAGAACGAGACCAGCTACGAGCCCGGCTAGGACCAGCGCGTTCATCGTCTCTCCGAGCGCGTGCAGGACGAGGGCTGCAGCGATGAGGGAGAGCGAGATGCTCACGAGGGCTACCACAGCGGGCCGCCAAGCGAACAAGAAACCGCCGATCAGCAGGACGAGGAGACCTGCCCCGAGGATTGCGGCGAGGGTGACGTTATCGACCGACTCGTCGATGTACGACGCCGGGCGGTAGACGTTCGTGTCGAACTCGACTCCGCTCAGGCCCGGCCGCATTGCCTCGATGGCATCCTCGACCCCGCCGGTTACATCCAGCGCGTTGGCCTCCGGAAACTTCTCGATGACGAGAAGGAGCCCGTCCGCGTCGTCCACAACGGCGTCACCGATGAGCGGCTGGTGTCCCTCCACGACCTCGGCAACGTCCCCGAGGCGGAGACCGTTCGCGCCCTCGACTCGAACTCGAGCGAGATCGGCAGGAGAGACGAGGGGCGAGATGTGCTGGACGGACAGGCGTTGATTCTGCGTGTCGATGAACCCACCGGTTCCGGGCGTGGAGGCCTCGACGAAGCTCAGCGGAGAGACCCAGAGCGCGTTGCCGGCGGTCTCGATGACCTGCGCCAGGGTGACCTGACGATCGCGGAGGTCCTCCGGGTTGACCTGCACCTGGAGCTGCCGATCTCGGTGACCCCAGATCGAGACGTTCGCGACGCCGGAGACCCCGGTCAACCGCGGCACGATCGTCCAGCGTGCCAGCACCGACAACTGGATTGGGGAGACCGTCTCGCTCGAGAGCGAGACCATCATGACCCGGTTCGTGGACGAGAGCGGCTGGAGCATCTGCGAGGGCCGCGAGACGCCCGACAGCGCGACGTGGGACTCGGCGACGCGCTCCGCCACGACCTGCCGCGCGCGGTAGAGGTCGGTGCCGGGCTCGAAGACGAGCAGGATCCGGGAGAGGCCGGCAATGGACTCCGAGCGGATGTCCTCGAGGAACGCGACGCCATTCAGCAGGTCGGCTTCGAGCGGAACCGTGACCAGTTGCTCGACCTCGGCCGCCGAGAGCCCGAGCGCTTCCGTCTGGACCTCGACAGTCGGCGGTGCGTACTCGGGCAGGACATCGACCGGCATGCTGCGGAGCTGGCTGATCCCGACGGCCAGCATCGCTGCGGCGCCTGCGAGCACCAGAAGCCGGAACTTGAGGCTCGAAGCGACAAGCCAACGCGTCACCGCAAACGCCCTTTCCTATCTCGGCGAGTGGATATTTGCCGCAGGATGCTGCAAGCGCGAGTCTCCAGCATCCGATCTCCCCTAGCTGTCTTAAAGAGCGCTAAGTCTCCTACTTGTGGCGGGACGAGTCAATAGGGTCGGGCTGTCGGCTCCGGGCGCGGCTCAGATCACGACTCGGTAGACGCCCAGGCCGATTGCGATCCAGGCAGCCAGTGCGAAGGGGCTGAGGATGATCAGCAGGGGCCCCAACCCGATGCCGTCACGGGCGTCCCAAGGGCCGTCGGTTGCTTCGGCCGACTCGGCGTATGCCATGGGCGCGTAGGACTGGGCGGAGGATTCCATCGCCGGAGGGCTACTCCGAGCCGAGTGTAGGAGCCGCCACAGCCGACGTGGGGGTCCCGCCGGTAAAGGTCTGGTGGGGAGACGGAGAAGCCGGCTTTCGCCGCGACCTACGGAGGCGGCGGCGGGACGGTGACGGTGACAGTCTCGGTCGCCGTGAGGACGACCGTCTCGGTCTGGATGACGGTCACGTGCTGTGTCTCGACTTCCCGGACGATGTCCGTCCGGACGTCGGTGACGACGACCGTGGTGGGCTGGATCTGCGTGACGACCTCGGTCTGGGTTTGGTTGACGACCTGGGTCTGGGTCTGCATCTGGGTCTGGATCTGCGTCTGGATCTCCCGGTCCGTGACGGTCCGCTCTGGCCCGAGCACCTGGACCGCGACGGTCTCGACGCCGCCGGGACCGGTCACCGTGCGGAGGATCCGCACGGGCACGACCTTGGTCTTTCCCTCCTTGGTCTTCGTGATCGCGACCGTCGTCGTCCCGCCTGGGCCGGTGACCGTCGCGATCCGGTACGTCGTCCCGTTGGTCACGAGCACCTGAGCGGCGGACTCCGGAACGTCGGGTGAGATCGCATAGGCCGTCATCAACCCGAGCGCACCGGCGGCGAGGGCGGAGACGGAGACGACGAGCAACCGAGCGGGCCTCGCTCGCCGCAGCCAGGCAAGCGCGAAGAGCGCGCCAAGGAACGTCCCGACACGGAACCGGGCCTCCCCGAAGCCGGCGGCGAGCGCTGCGATACCGGCCCGCGCTCGCGCGCGCCCGCCGCGCGCCGAGGAGATCGCCTCGGCGAGCTCGGCCTCGTTCATCGTCGACCGCCCCTTGATGCCGAGCTGCCGTGCCTGTTCGTACAGGTCAGCGCGGGTTCGGGGGGCGGGAGCCCGTCCGAAGAGCCTTGCACCTGATTGCCGCAAGCCGCGGTGTAGCAGCCTCTTCTTCTCCGCGTGGAACAGAGGGGAGCGGTGATTCTACCCCGCTCGGACGGGCCGTGTGAAGATCTCAGCGAAAATCTCACGACATTAACGCTCAACCTTAGCCTTAGTCTTACCAGGACCAAGATCCAGCCCTTTCCAACCCTCTTCGAACTGCCGGTTCCCGAAGTTGACATGTCCGAGGGAGACCGCCTACAGTGGTGGTTTCCACGGCCAAAGGGAAGGGTCTGTGGGAGCTGGTGAAATGGGGTTAGTTCCGATCTCCCGTCTGCGGCTGGGAGGACGAGCGTTGGCTTACGGGACGACGACGACTAGGACATTACGTTTGGCAGCGTGGGCGACCGCCGCGCTTCTCGGTCTGGTGCTCGCGACAGAGGCGCGCGCCGACGACGGATCCGCGCAGTTGGACGAGGCGGCCGCGACTGACCCGGCGATTCCTGCCGAGCAGGACGCGGTGCCGCCGTCCGGCGAACAGCCGCCCGCCACCGAACTCCCTGCGGACGAGGCGCCCGGGCCGGTGCAGCCTCCGGTCGAAGGGACACCTCCGCCCGGTGAGCCTCCGGCCGAGGGCACCCCGCCGCCCGACACAGCGCCCCCGCCTGGACCGCCCGTCTCGGAGCCGCCGCCTCCGGAGCCTTCGCCCGCCCCGGAGCAGCCGGTCCCGGACCCCGCGCCCACGCCCACGCCGGAGCCGCCTGTCGATACCCCGGTCCCCCCTGATCCGCCCGCGGAGCCCGTGCCGCCCCCCGAGCCGGCCCCGCCCGAGGACCCGGCGGCCGGCGCTCCCCGCGACCCGATCGTCATCATCGAGGCGAGCCCGCCTCCGGTCGCCCTCTCGAGGCTCTTCCCGTCGCCGGCGGACAAGCTCACCGCGGCCACCGGCGCAGGTGACCGGCTCGACTCTCAGGGCGGCTCTCGCTCGCAGGCCGGGAGCGAGGGCGCGCGCGCGCCCGGGAAGGCACGCAACGCTCCGCTTCTGCCGGGGTTGCCGTTTAGGGGCGGAGCGTCCTCCGATTTGTACGTCAGCGCAGGAGGAAGCAGCGGCTCGTCGGGCGGCTTCTTCCCGTTGGTGCTCGCAGGACTGGTTGCTCTTCTCGCGGCCGTTGCGCAGCGGCGCAGCGGCCTGCTTTCGCTCACCGTCGCGCCTCCTCACTGCACCACTTTCGTCCTCTGCCTCGAGCGTCCCGACTAGCCCGTCCGATCCTTAAGGCGTCGCCCTGGGTACTGGGCGCGCATCAAGGTTCGGATTGGGAGGTCGGAGGTGCTACGGAAAGGCGAAAAGAGAGAGAAGAAGGGATCGGCGCCGAGCCGCGCGAACGGCGAGGCGATGGTGGAAGCCAGCGCGGTGCAGGACGTCGACCGCACCCCTGGCACGGTCTGGGCCCGCCCGGGACGTAACGGCGGCCGGAGGCGAGACCGCGACTGGGCGGTGGCCCACGGCTCGTTCGAGGATCTGGGCCGTGAGGTCAGCCGAAGCAGGAGGTTCGAGCATCCGTTCGTCCTCGCACGTGTTCCCCTGACGGGCTCAGGCGCGGACGCGGACCGGCGGCACGAGCGGACGCTGGCGCTCCTCAGCTCGCTGATTCGGACCGTCGACAGGATGTGGCTCGACGGCAAGGACGTCTACCTCCTCTTCCCGGAGAGCGACCGCGTCAAAGGGGGGAAGGCCCTCGTGCGACTGCGCGAGCCGCTCTCAGAGGTCCTGTCCGAGCAGGAGCTCGACGGGATCACGTTCGCCGTCTTCGCCCCCGATGAGTGCCTCACGAGCGGAGCGTTGCTCTCAGCGCTTCGCGGCCGCGTGAGCGACGCGAGGGAGCGAGGGGCGGGATCTCACGAGACGGCCGGACGCGCGGTGCCCGGCCCCGAAGGAGCTGGTAGCTAGCCACATGCCCCGCTCGAGCCGCTCCTATCTCCTGGGCAAGCGCGTCTTCGATGTCGCGGTTTGCGTGCTAGTCCTTCCCGTCGTCGTTCCGCTGCTCGTCCTCTGCGCGCTGGCCGTCTTCCTCGAGTCGCCTACCGGGCCCATCGTCCACATGCAGACGCGCACCGGGCGAGACGGCCGCTCCTTCCGGATGTTCAAGTTCCGGACGATGGTCCCCAACGCCGAGGCCCTCAAGCCGGCGCTCGCGCACCTCAACGAGCGTCCCTGGCCGGATTTCAAGATCACGAACGATCCGCGGATCACGCGCGTGGGCCGCGTTCTTCGTCAGACGAGCCTCGACGAGCTCCCGCAGCTCATCAACGTGGTGCGCGGTGAGATGTCGCTCGTCGGTCCGCGACCGACCTCGTTCGCGCCGAACACGTACAGCTTCTGGCACACCTATCGGCTCGAGGTCACGCCGGGCATCACCGGCCTCTGGCAGGTCAAAGGTCGGAACAAGACGGACTTCAACGAGCGGCTGCGGCTCGACATCGAGTACATCAGGCATCGGTCGCTGGCGCTCGACCTGTTGATCCTGCTGCAAACGGTGCCCGCAGTTCTGAGGCGGTCGGGGGAATAGACGTGACCGGGACACCCCAGATGGCTCGGCCGGCGCCCGTCAGCGGGTCGCCGGCCCGAGCAGGGGCCGACTTCGACCTCCACGGGCTGGCCGGTGTCCGTCTCCTCGACGCATCGCCGACCGACGTTGCGGCGGTGGCGCGGCAGCTCGGTCTCGCCCAGTCGCCCCTCGACCGCGAGCCCGACATCGTCATCCGCTTCGTCGACCGGTTGCGGATCGGATCCCGCGTCCGTCATGTCGGCCTTGGCGAGGCGGCCTTCACCGACGACGCCTTCCTCGTGCTGCGGAGCAAGCACAAGGCGCCGGCCCGGGTGGAGATCGCCTTCACGCAGATCGGGGAAACAGTCGAGATCGTCTGCGAGCACGGTCTGCCGGCGGTGCCGCTCCTCATCCCGATTCTCAACCTGACGGCTCTCGCCAGAGGCGTGCTGCCCCTGCATGCATCGGCCTTCGTATACGACGGGACGGGAGTCGTGGCGACCGGTTGGACGAAGGGCGGAAAGACCGAAGCGCTCCTCGCTTTCGCGGCGCGAGGGGCGGAGTACGTGGGCGACGAGTGGGTGTACGTGGCCGCCGACGGCAGCCATGTCCACGGCATCCCGGAGCCCATCAGAGTCTGGGGCTGGCACTTGCGGCAGCTGCCCCAGTACGAGGCGCTCGTCAGCGGCGCGGATCGGACACGTCTGCGCGCGATTGAGCTGTTCCTCGGTGCGGAGCGAGCCCTGCGGCGGGCCAGGCCGGGGAGGGGGCCGGCAGGCGCCGTGGCCCGGCTCGCTCCGCTTCTCAACCGCCAGCGCTACGTGGACATCGAGCCGGCGCGGCTCTTCGGCCGCGCCGGCTCGCAGTCCGCGACCTTCGACCGGCTCTTCTTCCTCGTGAGCTCCGACTCGCCTGAGATCACCGTCGATCCAGTCGATCCCCTGGACGTCGGGGAGCGCATGGTCTTCTCCCTCCAGCACGAACGGCTTGATTTCCTGGACGCCTACTTGAAGTACCGCTTCGCGTTCCCGGCAGCCGCGAACCCCTTCATCGAGCAGCTGGAGGAGATTCAGCGGAAGGCGCTCGCGCGGGCATTCGTCGGCAAGCCGGCCTTCGTGGTTCATCATCCCTATCCGTGCTCGCTCGACGCCCTCTTCGAGGCGATGAGCCCGTACTGCGGGAGCAGATGACGGGACAGCGGTCCGGGCTCACCGTCGCCCTGATTGGACCGGACGGCGCAGGAAAGACGAGCGTTGCACGACGGCTCGCCGAGGTGCTCCCGCCGCCCGTGACGTACCTCTACATGGGTGTGAACCCCGACTCCAGCAATCTGCTGCTCCCGAGCACGCGCCTGGTTTACGCCATCCGCCGCGCCCGCGGCGCTGCCCCTGACGCGGCGGGGCCTCGGGACTCGCGCGGGCCGGACCGAGCCCCGCCGAAGAGCACGGCGAAGCGGTCGCTGCGGTCGGCGCGGTCGTTCCTCCGCCTCGCGAACAGGCTCGCCGAAGAGTGGCAGCGGGCGCTCGTCGCCTCCGTGCAGCGGCGCCGAGGCTCGATCGTCATCTTCGATCGCCACTTCTTCGCCGACTACTACGCGTACGACGTTGCGGCGCACGGACGGCGCTCCGCGAGCAGGCGGTTGCACGGCTTCGTGCTCGCACGGCTGTACCCGAAGCCGGATCTGGTCCTCTACCTCGATGCTCCCGCCGAGACCCTGCTCCGGCGCAAGGGCGAGGGCACGCTCGAGTCGCTCTCCCGGCGCCGGCGTGAGTATCTCGAGCTCGAGCAGGTGATGGCCAACTTCGCCGTGGTGGACGCCGACCGGCCGCTGGACGAGGTCGTCTCGGAGGTCGCGTCGGTGGTCGCGGAGCATACGAACGGCAAGCGGCGCCGCCGGGGCTCCGTGCCCGGCCGGTCGGCCGCGCCCCGCGCCGGGCAGGCGAGAGTCCTCGTCACGGACGCTGCTCGAGGCAGCGCCGTCTCCATCATCCGCTCGCTCGGCCGCCGGGGGATGCATGTCATCGCGGCCGACTCGAGCGCCCGGACCCCGGGCTTCTCCTCTCGCTACGTGGCCGAGCGGCTGCGCTACCCGCGGCCCGACGAGTCGCCGGAGGAGATGGTCGAGGCCCTCTTCGCGGCCGCAAGGGAGCTCCAGGTCGACCTCATCGTCCCCACGACCGACGAGACGATCTTGCCCCTCGCGGCGGCGCGCGAGCGGTTCGAGGGCGTCACCAAGCTCGCCCTTCCGGAGCCGAGAGCTCTGGCGACGAGCCAGGACAAGATGGCGACGGCCGAGCTGGCCGCGACGCTGGGCATCCCCCTGCCGCGAACGGAGCTCGTATCCACCGTGGACGAGGCGGTCTCTGCGGCCGCCGAGCTCGGCTGGCCGGTGGTGCTCAAGCCACGCTTCTCCAGGATCCTCCGAGACGGCCGAGGCATCGAGCGCTTTGCAGTCTCGTACGCAGCGGACGAAGGTGCGCTCGCAAAGGAGATGGGGCGTCTCGCGGGGCGTTGCGACGTGCTGCTCCAGGAGTACTGCGCCGGGGAAGCCCACGGCGTCGAGGTGCTCGCGCACGAGGGCCGCCCGCTAGCCGCGTTCCAGCATCGCCGCCTGCGCGAGGTCCCGATCACGGGAGGCGCAAGCTCCTTCCGGGAGAGCGTCGCGCTCGACCCCCTCCTCTTCTCGTACGCGTCGCGCCTGCTCGCGGCTCTCGAGTGGACGGGGCTCGCGATGGTCGAGTTCAAGGTGGGGCCGAAAGGCCCGCGGCTGATGGAGCTCAACGGCCGTATCTGGGGCTCGCTCCCCCTTGCCGTGCAGAGCGGCGTCGACTTCCCGGCCGGCCTGGTGGACGTCTGTCTCGGGAACGTGCCGGGCCCTGACCGTCGTCCTGACACGTCGTACGCGCTCGGCGTCCGCTCGAGGAATCTCGATCTGGAAGTGGTCTGGATCGGGTCCACGCTCCGCGGTGCCCGCCGCTACCCGGGCGTCCCGGTGCCGCGGCGGCGGGAGGCGGTCGCCGCTGCACTCCGCCTCGTCTATCCGGGAGACGGGTTCGACATCCTCGCGCGCGAGGATCCGCGCCCCGGCTTCGTCGAGGTCGTCCGGATCGCGGGGAAGCTGCGCGGGAAGCTGGCGCGTGGACGCTAGGGCGGTGCTCAAGCGCTCGGCTCGCCGGGCGTCGCAGAGCCCGGCGCTCTCTCGCGCCGTGGACCTCTTGGAGCGAGCCGCACGCCCCGTATCGGGTGTCCTGCCGATCCTCACGTACCACCGGATCGATGAGCCGGAGCGCTCCCCTGAGCTCTATCCCGGGCTGATCGGCGGGACGCCCGTGGAGTTCGATCAGCAGATGCGCTTCCTCTCCTCCTCTCACCGACCGCTTTCGCTCCCCGAGCTGCTCGCGATTCGCCGCGGGGATGCCGCGCTGCCGCCTCGCGCCGTGATGGTGACCTTCGACGACGGATATCGATCGGTCGCCGAGCACGCCTGGCCGATCATGCAGCGCCACGGCGTTCCGCTGACGCTCTTTGTGCCGACCGCCTATCCCGGCGACCCCGCCAGGGCGTTCTGGTGGGATCGGCTCTGGAGCGCACTCGGAACGGAGGACGCGGTCGTCTCGACGCCCCTGGGCGAACTCCCCGTGCGAACGCCTGCAGAACGGCTGAGCACCTACCGCCGGCTTCGCGGGCACCTGAAGTCGCTTCCGCACGAGCGAGCGATGGCGATCGTCGACGACGTCTGCGGCCCTTCCGACGCCGAGGCTCGGGGCGGGTCGGTGCTCGGCTGGGAAGAGCTCCGCCGGCTGGCCGACGACGGCGTCGCGATCGGGTCGCACTCCCGTACCCATCCGCTCCTGGACAAGGTTTCTGACGCTAAGGCGAGTGGGGAGATCCGCGACTCGATGGAGGACCTCGAACGGGAGCTGGGGCCGACGCCGCGCGTGTTCGCCTACCCGGGCGGCGGCGTGAACAGCGGAGTGGCAGCCGTGCTCGAGGAGGAGGGCTTCGAGCTTGCCTTCCTGACGAGTCGCGGGCTCAACGACCTGAGCCGGCCGGAGTGGTTGCGGCTGCGTCGGATCAACGTCGGACGGTCATCCGGCCTGACCGGCATCCGGCTCCAGCTCTTGCCCCAGTGGGCGCGCATCCAGCGCCTGAGAGGACGCAAGCTTCACGACTTCCTTACCAACCCCGGCTTGGGAAGCCGCGCGCGGCGTGCTAGGCTCGACGCTCGCCCGGGCACTGCGGCTCGTCGCGACGGCGGCCAAATCAGCGACGGAAAGCGAGGATCACGACGATGAAGAGCACAGGGGTCGTTTTCGCCATTCTCTGCGGCATCGCGGCGCTGGCGCTGCCGGGAGTCGCGCGCGCCGACACAGGCTTCCAGGGGCCCTCCTATCCGGCAGGGTCGAGCGGGCCGCCGACGACGTCGAAGCCCGAGAGCAAGCTCTGGTGGAACGACGGGTTCTGGTGGGCGAGCATGTTCGACGGGAGCGGTAGCTACCACATCTTCCGGCTCAACCTGAGGACTCAGAGGTGGGCCGACACCGGCGTCGCGATCGACACCCGCGACAGCACCCGCCAGGACGTCCTCTCCACGGGAAGCAAGCTCTTCATCGCCTCGCACAAGTACCAGGCCGTCACTCAGGAAGACCCGACGCCGAATCCGGCCGCCGACGGGATGCGGCTCTATCGCTTCACCTACCACGCCGCCCAGAACCGCTATACGCTCGACGGGCAGCAGACGATCGACCCGCAGAGGGCCGAGGCGCTCGTCATCGACAGGGACTCGAACGGTGTCCTCTGGGCGACCTGGGTGCAGCAGAGCGGCGGGTCGCACCACGTCTTCGTCGCGAGGACGAACGGCAACTGCGTCGGCGGACCGATCGCGAACTGTGCGTGGGGCACGCCCATCCAGCTCGACACCGTGGGGGCCGACGACCTCTCATCCGTCGTAAGGTTCGGCGGAAACAAGGTCGGTGTCATGTGGAGCGACACCCCTGCCTCGCAGATGCTCTTCAGCGTCCACAACGACGGCGACCCGATTGGCACCTGGTCGAGCCCCGAGGTCGTGATCGGCGGCGTCAAGCGGGCGGAAGACCACATCAACCTCAAGGCAGATGCAGCGGGGCGCGTCTACGCGGTGACGAAGACGAAGTTCACCTCGGCCGCCAATCCCGGGACGATTCTCAATCGGCGGACCGCGACGGGGAATTGGTCCTCTCACACCGTCTCGATCGCCTCGCTCCGTCGGACCCGTCCGATTGTCCTCCTCGACCCGCAGCACAACGCCATTCGCGTGTTCGAGAGCGAGGGCCGCGCCGTATACATGAAGAAGTCACGCCTCGGATCCATCTCCTTCCCCACCCATCGCGCCGGGACGGTCGTCATCAGGGACACCGGCAGCTCGGTCGCGAACCCCACCTCGACGAAGCAGATGATCTCGAACGGCACCCGGCTCGTGGTCCTGGCCGCGAACGACCAGACGAGGCGCTACTGGCATGCCTACCAGCAGATCATCCCCTGCATCCGGGGCAACGCCCGCAACAACGTGCTCACCGGAACGAGGGGGAACGACGCGCTCTGCGGCGGCGGAGGCAACGACACGCTCCGCGGCCTGGGCGGCAACGACCGCTTGGTGGGCGGTACCGGCAACGACACCCTCAGGGGGCATGGCGGCCGGGACAAGTTCCTCGGCGGCGGCGGGCGGGACACGATCTACGCTCGCGACAGCAATCGCGAGATCGTCAGCGGTGGAGGAGGCTTCGACCGGGCACAGGTCAACTCGTCGGACGTCCGGCGCTCGATCGAACGGATCTTGTAGGCCGCGGACGGGATCTGCCCGAAGTCGTCGCCGGCGGCGTCGACTACGCTGTCCCTGATCCGCGAACGGGATGGATACGTGGCGCATCGGCTTCCTGGCCACCGCGAGGCGCTGGTGGGCTGTCGTTGCGCTGGCGACCGGCGTGGGAGCGCTGCTGGCGTACCAGTACGGCTCGAGCGCGTCCCCGACGTACGAGGCCGAGGCGCGCCTTTTCGTGACCGCGCCGGGAACCGAGCTGGGCGCGCTGCAGACCGGCCCCCAACTCGCACCGACCTACGCCGAGCTCGTCCGTAGCACTCCGGTGCTTCAGGGCGCGCTGGATGCGCTGAACCGTCCCCTCACGCTCGAAGAGCTGCGGGAGAACGTGCGCGGCGAGTGGGATCAGGAGTCACGGCTGCTCACGGTTCGTGCGCGATCCAGCGATCCCGCGATCGCCGTCCAGGCCGCGAACGAGCTCGCCAAGGCGCTCGACCGCGTGGCTTCCATGCAATCCCCCGCTTCCGGGTCCGAGGAATCGACGCCGCGGACGGAGCTCACGATCGTCGATCCGGCCTCCGATGCCGACCGCGTCCGTCCTCAAAGCTTGCTCCTCATGGAATTCGGGGCGCTCGCGGGTTTCTTCTTCGCGGTTGCCCTCGCCGTGCTCGTGGACTCCAGGCGTGGCTTCGTGAGGGACGAGGAGGACCTCACGCAGCTCACAGAACGCACGGTCCTCGGATCGGTGAACGGCGGCCCACTGTCACGACCCCTCGGGCCGGGGCCGGGGCTGGGCGAGGGCGCCGCCCGCGAGGGGGCCGACTCGTACCGGCGGCTCGTCGAGCGCCTCGTTACCGTGGGCGGGGAGGAGGTGCCGCGACGCCTGCTCGTGTTCGGGGCCCAACGGGACTCCGGGAGCGGCACGGTCGCTGCGAACCTGGCCACGGTGCTGGCCGAAGGCGGCATGCGTGTCGTTCTCGCAGATCTCGCCGAGAAGGTCGAGGCCGCACGCGTCCTCGCTCCGGACGGACGCGGCCCAGGCTCGACCGGGGTGAAACGCCACGGCGAGCTCCACTACGACCGCATCGTCTTCGACCGCTTCGCGCCTACCTCCAAGCGTGCGCCCCTCCTCGTGCTTCCTCGTGGCGGGCCTCCGACCTCGCTGGACGTCGGCGATGCCCACGGGCTGGTGGACCTCCTGATAGCGGGCGCCGACGTCGTCGTCCTCCATGCAGGCCCGCCTTCGCACTCGCCGCGCTCGCTCACGCTGACCCGTGCGGCCGACCTGACGATCCTGGTCGTGCGCCGAGGGCACACGAGACGCGACAGCATCACCTCGGTGCTCGAGAGCCTCGACTTCGCCCGCGCGACGGAGGTGGCGACGGTGCTCCAGACGAGCAGGATTCGAGTCTGATCGCGGCGCGCCGGTCTACTTTCCGGCGATGAGCCGGGCGACGCGGAAGCGCATGAGCTCCGGGAACATCTCTCCGGCCCGAAGCGACTTCCGGCTGAACGCGACGACGCCGAGCGAGACGACCGCCGCGGCGGCGAAGCCGACGAGTGCCGGCGGCGAGACGAGGAGCTGGAGGGCGAGCAGGAAGCCGGCTCCGAGGGCGATGCTCGCGTAGACGGCGAGGTCGCGCCCCCTGAAGAGGCGGACGCCCGTCCCGAGAAGAAGGCCCGCCTGCTTGAGGAAGTTGTGGAGGATGAGCGTAGAGCAGGTCCCGATCGCCGCCCCCAGAGGGCCGTACAGCGGAATGAGGATGAGGTTGAGGCCGAGGTTGACGAGCGCCGCGACGATGTTGATGGAGACGACGTAGCGGAGCCGCCCGTAGACCTTGAGCGTGAGCCCGTTGAAGCCGAGGGCGGCGTTGAAGTAGTAGCCGAGCGAGAGCAGGGTCAGGTAGGTGGCGGAGTCCGCATATTGCGAGCCGTAGAGCGTCTCCGTGAGCGGCTGGGCTAGCGAGAACGTGAGTGCGAAGACCGGGAAGGTGAGAACGGCGATCCAGATCGCCGTCTGCCAGTAGAGATTGTTGATGCCCTCACGGTCCTTCCGCGCGAACATGCGTGCGGCGGCGGGCGTGTAGAGGAGCGTGAAGCTCGACATCACGACCTGGTTCAGGTGCGCGGTCGGCCAGATGACCCTGAAGTCGGCCACGGCGTCCGCACCGTCGTAGTGGCCGAGCAGGATCACGTCGGACGTGTTCATCGTCATGTAGACGAGGTCGGATGTGAGCAGCGGGACGGTGAAGCCGAAGACCTCCCGCGCGGGTATCTGAATGTTCCCCAGGCTGAAGTGCTTCAGGAGCCCGTCGCCCCTGAGCGTCCGGAAGAGCAGGACCGAGTAGATGGCGACGCCGAGCGCCCCGGCGAAGACGTAGCCGCCGGCGAGGAAGAAGACGTCCTGGTTTCCGAGCACGAGGAGGAGGACGATCGTGAGGCGCAGGGTCGGCGTGAAGACGTGCCTCCGGAAGAAGATCGCGCGCGGCTTCGAGAAGACGGCGAACATGCCCATGAGCAGGCCGTCCAGAGCGTTGATGGGGGTGAGGAGGACGAGGATCAGGAGAATGGAAGCGGCTTGCTCGTCGCCGATCAGCGGGCCGCCGAGGGCGGCTGTGAGGCCGTAGGTGAGGAGGACGATGAGGACGCCGATCGACACCACCGTCCCGACCGCGAGGACGACCGTGCCGAAGAGCTTGGGGTAGTTGCGCTCCTCGTCGTAGATCGGGACGAAGCGGGTGATCGAGCGGTCGAGCCCGAACGTCGCGATGCTTGCCCCGACGGACGCGAGCGAGAGCGCGTAGGCGAAGGCGCCGTAGTCCGCCTTCGAGAGGTAGCGGACGATCAGGATCTGGACGACGAGGTTGGACCCCAGCGTCAGGAAGCGCCCGGAAAGCAGGAGGCTGGAGCCCCTGATCTGCTTCCGCGTCGCCTCTTGGTGAGGGGCGGCCGCGACCGCGTCGGCGGGAGTGCCGGCGGAGGCGGGAGTCTTCATGCCGGTTCGTGCTCGATCACGTCAGGGATGCGAAGCGGCCGGTCGGCCCGGAGGGTCCCGCACGGGCCGACCTCATCGTGGCACAGCGAACACCCGTCGTGCCGCGGGCCTCGAAACGTCGAGGAGCGGCAGGCGCAGCCGGCCGCGCCCTAGCTCACACACGCGCGACGTGGATGCATGCCTTGGCGGCGCCGCCGTCTCGAGTCAACGCCCATGGCCCTGACGGGGCCAGCATGGGCCCAGCCCTCTCTGCGAGGGCGCCCGCGATGGCTTAAGAAGAGGAGTGACCAGGAAGCCGTAGTTCGCTAGTCAGAGAAGATGGCTCCCTGATCCTCGAGCCCGTTCTTCGCGTACGGGATCGGCTCGAGGTAGGCGCCGGAGAAGACGGCGTTCGTGAGCCGACGGCGCTGGGCGACGAGCTCGTCGTCGCTCGCTGAGCGCGCCCAGCGCAGCGTGGAGGCGAGATCGGCCCGGTTGCGAGTCCCCAGCACGCCGTTGGCCATCTCGATTCATCATGTTCCCGCCCTCAGCGCGTCCACCGGTTCGAGACGTGCCGCTCGTAGAGACGGGTAGAAACCTGCCAATAGCCCGGTCAAACCACCGACCAGAGGCGCCAGGATCGGGACCAGCGGGTCGATCACCGGCGTCCAGGTCTGGTACGCGGCCACGCCGACCACGATCAGCATGCCGACACTGGCGCCCAGAACGCCGCCGAGTATGCCCAAGGTGGCACTCTCGAGGAGGAACTGGGTCGCGATGTGGCGACGCGTCGCACCCAGTGCGCGCCGGAGTCCTATCTCACCGATGCGTTCCATCACCGAGACCAGAGTCATGTTGGCGATCCCGAGAGCGCCAACGAGCAACGACACGCCGCCGAGCATGAGGAAGAGCACGTTCAGGTCACTCTCGACGCCGGCCCGGACCGGCTGCGGCTGCTCGGGAGACGCCACCTTTAGACCCAGCGGCGCGTCCGGCCTGAGCGCAAGCGGAACCTGCCGCGAGAGCAGTGACGCGGCGCCGACCTCGGTCTCGATCACCACCGACTCGGGTGCCGGGAGGCGGTAGAGGTCGCGAGCGGTCCCCTCCGGGATGATGACCGAGCTCAACACCGTGTGCTTACGCTCCACGGTGTCCAGGATCCCGATGACCAGGAAGACCTCGTCGCCGATGCTGATGGACGGCAGGTGCGCAACCTTACTGATCCCGAGCTGCCGGGCGGCGTTCGGACCCAGGACGGCCACCTTCTCGCTTCGTCGGGAGTGGCCCTCGTCCGGGAGTCTCCCCGTGCGCAGTCGAGCGCGGATGGCCTCGAACAGGTCCGGTGAGGCCGCCTCGACGGCCAGCTTGAACTCGGAGCGGCGCCCGGGGTCGCTAAAGGGCGAGCCGCTTACGAGCGCGTCTCGGACGTCGACGGTGCTCAAGGTTCCCACCGCGACGACCCCGTTGAGACGCCGGATCCGTCGGGACGCGTCCCACGGGAGCTCGTTCGTCGGCTCACCCCTCTCTGCCGGGAGGGATGAGACGGTGATCTGAGTGGCGGCGAGCTCGTCGAACCTGCCGACGATCTGGTGGCTCGCCGTCCGGGAGAGCCCGAGCGTGGCGACGAGCGCGGCAAGGCCGATCATCGTCCCCAGAATTGTCAGCACCATGCGGCCAGGGCGCGCGAAGATGCCCGCGAAGGCCTCGAGCAGGAGGTCTCGGAACGACATCCCGGCGGGCCGAATGTCCTGGGCGGTCCGGGCGCCGACGAGCTCCGCGGTGGTCACGGCTCACCGTCGAGCCGGCCGTCGACGATGCTGACCTGGCGCTGGGCCCAGGCAGCGACGCCGGGGTCGTGCGTGATCATGATGATCGTGAGTCCCGCGCCATGCAGCCGGCTGAGCAGCTCGAGGAGGCCCTTGGTGGACACGGAGTCCAGGTTCCCGGTCGGCTCGTCGCAGAGCAGCAGACGCGGACTGTTGACGAGGGCGCGCGCGATTGCGACGCGCTGTCGTTGACCGCCGGACAGCTGGGTGGGCAGGAAGTCGCTCCGGCCTTCGAGGCCCACCGCCTCGAGCGCCGCTTGGGCACGGCCTCGCCGGCCTGCCCGGCTGCGATGCCCGTAGGCCTCGGCCAGCATGACGTTCTCGAGGACCGTTCGGTACGGCAGCAGGTGGAAGGCCTGGAAGATGAAGCCGATATCCCGGCTGCGCAGGCCCGCTCGCTGTCGGTCGGTGAGCTCAGCGACGTCGATCCCGTCGAGCCGGTGCGAACCGCTGGTCGGGCGGTCGAGGCAGCCGACGATGTTGAGGAGCGTCGTCTTTCCAGAACCCGAAGCACCGACGACGGCCAACCACTCGCCGGCATACACCTCCAGCGCGACGTCGCGGAGCGCGACCACGGGCGCTGCCGCATCGTAGGTCCGGCCGATCCCGGCCAGTTCGACTATAGGAGTGGTCGCCGTCTCAGCCACCGCTGCGGTCGTCCCCCTCGAAGCCGACGACCACGAGGTCACCGGCGGCGAGGGTGCCCTTACTCGGCGTCACACTGACGTAGCCGTCCGCCGAGAGGCCGGTCCGGACGGAAACGAACTCGAAATCCCCGCCCATGGACCGTTGCACCCGGGGCGCACCGTCGGGCCCGAGCGAGACGGCGCTCAGCGGGACGGTGAGCTCCGCGCTTCGCGTCGACCTGATGGGCAGCGTCAGGCGCACCGACGCGCCAATCAAGGCTGCTGGTGGGTCGTCGACGGCCACCTCGAAGAAGACGTGGAAGCCGTCGGCGCCCCCCGTCCCCGGCCGTCCTGCGACCTGGCTGACCGTTCCGGACGCGTTGATCCCGAGCGCCGGCTCGTCGATAAGTACCTCCGCTCCTACCCGGACCCGCCCTGCCTGCTCCACCGGGGCGAAGCCGTCGATGACGACCTGGGAGCCAGTGACCGTGACCAGCGCGCCGGACGGTTTGGCGCCGAGCGAGACAGGCAGCTCCGTGATCCGAAGCGGGGTGGTGGGAACGAAGATCACCTCGTCCGCAGGCAGCTGGACACCACTCTCGGCGCGCATGCCTTCCACGAGCTCGGCCTCCCGAGGACGCGCCGCCGCTAGCTGTGCCTCGGTGGCCACGATGGGCTGGAATCCATGCCGCCGGTAAAGCGCTTCGACCGCGCTCCCGGTCCCCGCGTCGTAGGCGCCGTCCACCGGTCCTGGGTCGAGACCGGAGCGCTGCAACGCCTTTTCCAGCTGCTCCACGTCCTCCCCGGAGATGCCCGGGCCCAAGTCCCGGTACGACGGCTGGGCCCCCCTGAGGAGGAAGACGGGCCGGCCGGAGATCGTCATCAGGACTTCGCCTTCGCCGAGGCGAGAACCGGCTCTAGGCAGGCTGGTGACGACCCGTGGTCCCGTCTTCAGCGCGGATGACGTGACGGTGAGACGCCGTGGAGAGCCGTAGTGCGCCGTACCGCGGGTCACGACCTTGGTAGCCAGCACCTGCTCCACCACCGGGACGAGGATCGGCGCCGGAGTCGGAGGAGCGATCTCGGCCGCGACCTCCGCAGGCGACCGAATCTCCTTGTTGGCGATCCAGGTCGTCAGCGACGACACCGCCAGGACACTGACCACCACGACCACCAGCGTCCGTCGGTTCATCCTTGTCGCTCTCCCTCTCCACGAGCGCGGTGGCGAGTCGCTCCGCTTGGCAGCGTTCGCCTCGCCCGTGCCGCACAGACCCTCATAAGCCTGAACGACCAGAGCTTGACGGTCAAGTTCTTGAACAGGACGGTGCTTCCGTCATATCCTCGGTCAGATCGCTCGTGGGAGGAAAGGTGTCAGCGAGTCAGAGACGTGGCCGCCGCCCCGGTTGGATGCGCCAGCTCGCCAAGCTGCTCGTCGCCGTCGCGGCCGCTGCGCTCGTTGGCTCGGCGTGCGGCGGCGGCTCCACGGAGGAGGGTAAGCAGAGCGGGGAGGAGCAGCTTCCTGGCATCAAGGAGTTCGGCCTCACCGAGGAGGAATTCGCCGAGCACGTCGAGGAGACGCAGGCGCTGATCGAGGAGTGCATGGCGGCAGCAGGCTTCGAGTACATCCCCGTCGACGTCAAGACCGTCGAGGCCGCACAGGCGCGAGTGCGCACCGAGCCCGGCTACACCCGGCGGACCTACAAGGAGAAGTGGGGGCTCGCGGTCACTACGCGCTTCGACAACCCGGTGAAGGAAACGGGGCTCGGGCCGAACATGCAAATCTACAACGGCCTCTCCAAGGCGGAGAAGGTGGCCTACGACCGAACGCTCTTCGGTGAGAACCCGGATGCCGACTTTGTCTTCACCCTCGACGAGGAGGACTTCTCGGACACGGGAGGATGCACCCGCAAGGCGGTCGCGCAGGTCTTCACCCCGGTTCAGCTCGAGGGCGCCTACGTCAACCCCAAGGACGTGCTCGTCGACTCCGACCCTCGTATCGTCGAGGCGCACAAGCGGTGGTCCGAGTGCATGCAAGAAGCCGGATACGAGTACGAGTACGACCAGGACGAAATCATCGAGGAGTACCAGGAGCGTCTGGAGGAGCTGACCGAGGGAGACGACCCGCGCACGCTGACCGGCGCCCGGGCACAAGCGCTGCGCAAGCTGCAAGCGGAGGAGATCGCGGTCTCCCTCGTCGACATGGAGTGCCAGATCAAACACACCGACGACGTCTACCGCGTGGTCGAGATCGAGGTGTTCGGACAGCCTGTGAGCGGATGAGACCCCCGCAGAGGCCTCGGTTCCGAGTCCGAGGCCCGTCGCAACTCACACCCGCCTGAAATAAGTCGGAGCTCTCGTGCTCGCGCGGGGGTTGGCCGAGGCCCTCTGGCAAGACAGCCCAGCACCTGCCTGATCGCGTACTTCAGCCCCGCGCGGGCGTCGGAGACGAGGAGCTGCTCTCCCATGAGGCGCCGCTCGACCAAGCCGCCGGGAGGTGCGACAGAGGGCTACGGCACCTCGCCATCGTCGAGGCCCATCACTTCCCGGTAGCTGGGCTCGGACACGCTTTTAGGCAAGCACGACGCACTTCCTTACGGCCGGCGTGAGTCCCCGACGTGATCCACATTCTCGTCGAGCCAGAGCGAGGGGTAGCAGCCCTCAAGCGGTCGGTTTGTGGAAGGCGCCGACCTGCTCGTCGAGGCCCTGACCGATGCGGAGACTTCGCTCTTCGAGATTCCCGAGTCAGAGCGACTCCACCACCTGATCGACCGTCGCGCGTCGAGACGCCGCCGCGTACGGGCTGCTCGTCGCAGCCTTCCAGTGGGGCTGGGGCGAGATCGTGATGCTGAACGGCTCAGGAGCCGACCGTCACGACGAGCTGCGGGTCGTTCGCCCCTTCCTTGCTGCTGAACCTGGCTGCGTCGGTCCCGCCGTCCTTGAGCACGAAGCTGTACGTGCCGTTTCCGGTCACGGCGCCTGTGAGGTCGTAGTCGACCCACGTTCCAAGCGGGGCGCCGCCTCCGATCGTGACGAGCGGGCCGGGGGGCGGCTTCAGCGCCCAGGTGATCGTTCCCTCGGTCCAGCTCGTGTCGGCCACGGAGTAGATGCTCCCGGCGACGGGGCTCGCGTCCGTGACCCAGAGGCGCAGCTTCACCGAGGTGACCGTTCCGGAGACGCCGCTGACCGTGAACTTGAAGTAGGACTGGGTGTCGGACGCGCCGCTCTTGTAGACGCGGACGGTCGTCTCGCCGCCCGCATTCTCGTTCGGGTTCGGCTGGCGGACGTAGGCGTCGTCGGTCGGCGTGAAGGTGTGCGACGTACCGCCCCCGGGCGGGCTCACGGTGATCGTCCTCGTCGTCGAGGTCGAGCCGAAGGTGTTCGTGACGGTGAGCTTCGCGGTGTACGTGTTCGCGGCCGTGTACGTGAACGTCGGAGCTGCGGCGGTCGAGTCGACGGTGCCGTCGTTCTGGAAGTCCCACGCCCGCGAGTTGACGGTGCCCGTCGACGTGTCTGTGAACTGCACCGTCAGCGGGGCGGTCCCGCTGGACGGAACCGCCGTGAAGGAGGCGACCGGTGGCTCACCTCCTCCACCCCCGCCGAGCGACACGAAGTTGTGGAAGTACCGACCCACGTCGCTGTGTGCCAGGACGACGAGGTTCGTGGAGGCGTTCAGGTTCTGCTTGGTGGAGGTCACGTTGTTGACCTGGTTGTCCGCGTCCCTGACGATCGGCGTTCCGAGCCCGCCGGCGAACGAGATCGAGCTCAAAGGCGAGGTCTTCTGGTAGATCGTTCCTCCCGACTCGGGCGCCGTGGCGAACATGCGGACGAGGTCGTTCGCCTCGTCCAGGAGGACGATGGGGCGGGTGTGGTGATCCCGCTTGAGCCCGAAGACGTGGCTGGACCAGCTTCCCCCGGTCGAGCGGACGAGCAGCATGTTGAGGGGGTCGGCCGAGCCGCTCTTCGACGTCTTCACGGCGGCGTAGACGCGACCGCTCGAGTCCGTCTTCAGGTTGATGTGGTCATCCGCGAGGCCGGAGCCTTGCAGAGCGTTCTCGATCGTCCAGACGTTGTCGGCCACGCTGTCGGAATGGATCGCGAAGTAGTCGGTGGAGGTGGCCTGGTTGCTCCACATGACACCGATCTTGTTGCCGCCGAAGGCGATCAGCGACGAGATGTCGTCGCTGTTCACGTTGGCGGGGTTGATCGAGAACGCCGTGCCCCAGCTGGCGTCGTTGCAGGCCGGGCTGCAGACGGACGCATTGACCCAGACCTTCCCGCCCTGCACCCACGTCGCCCAGAGCTGGCCGGTCGAGTCCTTGTCGATGACGAGGGTCTCGGTCCTGAAGTTGTTGATCGTGACCGGGAAGCCCGAATCGCGCGTGTACGTGTCCGTGGAGGCGTTGTAGCTGTAGCGGTAGAGTCGGGCCGGGTAGCCGCTCGCCGGCGACTCCGACCAGCGGTGCGAGGCCACGTAGAGCTTGCCCGCCGCCGCGTCCCAGAGGACGTCGGCCCGCGTGCTCGGCCGATCGTCGAGGGCGACGCCGGTGTCCGCCCAGGTCTGCGTCCCCTGGTTGAGCCGGAAGATGTGGAAGTCGGCGCTGCCGGTATCCCACATGCTCGCCCACCAGAAGCCGTCGTTCCACCAGAGCTTGCTCTCCGGCTTCGAGCCCGTCGGAGCCGAGCCGGCACCGGTTGAGGACGGTCCCTCGTAGCCGACGTCGCCGGTTTGCGCCGCGGCCGCGGGAGCGAAGGCGAAGCCGAGCACAACGAGCAAGCCGGCCACCAGACCGGCATGCACGAAGGCCGTCCACACTCGCCGGTCTTCCCGGCGCGCCGCAGTCACCCGCTTTGGATAACAGGGGCGGCTAAGCCTGTCAAGCAGGGGCTGGAGCCAAGCTGCGCCGCGGCTCGTTCAGTCCAGATACCCGAGCTCTTTCAGGCGGGCCTCGAGCAGCGCTTCCTCCTCGGGCGTGTAGGCGGTCTCCTCGGCCGGCTCGACGGGAGCTTCGGCTTCCATCAGGGTGGCCAGGCGGGCGCGCATGTCCGCCGTGACCTCGGAACGGTCGGTTGCGAGGTTCTCGCGCTCCTCCGGGTCGCTCTCGAGGTCGTAGAGCTCCTCCGGGAGCTCGGCGTTGTACATGCCGCGGGCGTACTTGTACCGGTCGGTCCTCACACCCGCCAGCCATTGCTCGGGCCGGTTCATCCTGCGGGCGCCGCTCGCCTGCAGGTAGAGGGTCTCCCTCGCAAGCCCGTCGCCGTTCCTGACGAGAGGGGTCAGGTCGGTGCCGCTCAGGTGGGACGGCACTGAGCCTTGAAGCTCGAGGGCGGAGGCAAGGGTGGGGAAGACGTCGACGTGGCTCGTCATCGGCTCGAACTCGGCACCGCTCGGGAACACGCCCGGCGCACGCACGAGAAGCGGCACGTGGACGAGCGTCTCGAAGACGTGGAAGCCGTGCCCGAGCCAGGCGCGGTACCCGTCCGAGTCGGTGGGCGTTCCCGGCCGCAGGCCTTTGAACAGGAGCGGCATGAGCCGGCGCCTCAGCTTCCTGGCGCCGGGGACGTTCCGCTTCGCCCAGGCGGCAGGGCCCTTGAGGCGTGTCACCAGCTCGTTCTTCTTCGAGCGGGAGAGATACTCGCCGTGGTCCGCGGTGAAGACGACGACCGTGTCGTCGCCCACCGCGCCGAGGACCCGCGCCAGCTGATTGTCGAGCGAGGAGACTGAACGGTCGTAGAGCGTCTCGCCGTAGGCGGAGCTCTGGAACTCCGGCGTGACCCGCCGGGGGTAGTGGACCTCCCAGAGGTGGACGTAGCCGAACCAGGGGCGGGGGGCGTCTTTCAGACGGGCGACCAGCTCGTCGCCGAAGGGAGTGTCGAGCCACTGCCTGTAAGGGCGGCAGCGATACTCGTCGAAGCCGCGGTCCAGGCCGGTCACGGCCTCTAGCGGGCCCGTCATCTCCGCCCAGGTGTGGTACCCGCTTCCCTTGAACAGCTCGGGGAGCGTCTGGAGGTCGGCACGGAGACGCCGTCCGGCCAGGGAGTGAACGCCGTGGACGAACGGGTAGGTGCCCGAGAGGATGCTGGACGTGCAGGGAGTCGTCGTCGAGGCGACCGAGAACGCCTTGGTGAACGCCGTCGCCGTCTCGCGGAAGCGATCGAGGTTCGGCGTTCGGCAGCTGCGGTCGTCGCCGGCCACGCGGTCGGCGCGGAGCGAGTCGACGACGAGGATCAGGACGTCAGGCTGCATGTTCCGCGGGCTGGGCCGCCGGCGCTGCCGATCGGCGTTCATGCTCGAGCGCCCAGATCGCCGAGCTCGCCAGTGCCAGGAGGAGCCAGAAGTAGCGCTGGTACGAGAGGTGGAGGAAGAACGCCGTGCCCATGTAGGCGACCAGGGCGAAGAAGAACGAGCTCGCCAGCATCGATCGCTGCTGGTCTCGCTCGCGCCAGAACCTCATGTTGCGGTACAGGTACGCGAGGGCCGTAAGCACCATGGCCAGGAAGGCGCCGAGGCCGATGATGCCGGTGTCGGCCGCCATCTCGAGATAGAGGCTGTGGCCTCTGCGCTCGCTCTCGAGGTACCTCAGGCCGAGCCGATTGGCGTACTCCTGGGAGTACTCGCGGAAGTAGACGCCGGGACCGACCCCGGTGAGCGGGTTGTCGAGGAACGTGTACCAGGCCGCGAGATTCTCGGTCGCCCGCCCGAGCACCGCCCGGTCCGTGTAGCCGCTGTCGTCCGTGGTCGAGATCCCGGTCACGCTCTGGAGCGAGCTCAGGCGCGTGACGTAGTCGGGGATGGCCAGGGCGACGACGGTCGTGACGGCAGCAAGGAGCACCACGAACTGGCGGAGCTTGATCTCGCGTAGAAGCACCATCAGCAGGAGCGTGGCTCCCAGGCCGACCGCCGCCCCGCGCGAGAACGTCAGCATGAGCCCGCCGAGAATGAGGAGAGAGGCGCCGGCGGCGAGGAAGCGAAGACGTCGCGAGCGCTCGCGGAAGACCCGGATGAGGGCGAGCGGCATCAGGACGACCATGATCTGCGCGTAGCGATTCTCACTCCCGAGGGGCCCGCCCAGCCGTGGTCGCAGGATCTTCTCGTCCGAGTCCTGCGGGGCGATGTTGAAGCCGCCCTCAGCATCGCCTCCCGGGTCGACCCGGTCGACCTGGGCGAGGCCGCCGTAGCTATTGGCATAGGTGTGGGTGAGCTCCTGGTAGATGGAGACGGCACCGAGGAGGCTCCCGGCGATGATCAGGACCCACACGACCCGGTTCAGCGAGCGCGTCGTTCGCACCGCGTTCGAGACGAGCAGGTAGAGGAGGAGCCCCTCGCTCAGATACGTGACGACGGCTCTCCTCGCCACGACCGGCTCGCTCGAGAGCGCGGCTGCCAGGAACAAGGCGCCGAGGAAGGCGAGTACGAGCGGAAGGACAGGGGTGATCACGAGCGGCTGCCGCTCGATCACGAGGTACTTCCCGATCGGGAAGAGGAGCAGCAGCGCGATCGACGACGCGATGACCTGGGGAACGTCGTGGAACTTGGCGGCGATGACGGCCAGGTTCGCGTAGAAGATGAAGAAGAACGCGAGCGCGGCGACTTCGGCGCCCACGCCGAGGCGCGCTACGCCGGCTGCCCTCGCGTCCTGCCAAAGGACGGGGCCTGGAAGGGTTGTCCCGCGGGATGCCATCGAGCTACCTGAGAGGTCTCTGATGGTACGGCTTTCGCGCGCGCTTGTTCGCATGAGCCCGCAGGACCCGCACGTTGTACAGCAGGCGGTACCGGAGATAGCGGGCGAGCTTGCGCCAGCCTCCGCGGAACTTCCGCCCGGACGTCAGCACCTGCAGCCTCGGCGCCCCGGCGTAGACGACGCGGCCTCCGGCCGCCTTCACGGCTGGGCCTACGTTGAGGTCGTCGGTGAGGAGCCCGCCCTCGTAGGCGCGCAGGAACGCCGCTCGGTCGACGCCGTAGTTGCTTCCTCGCGTCGTCGGGATCCGCAGGAGCACCCGCTTGACCCAGCGGGAGACATGGTGTGCGGCCATACGTGCGCGCACCGACCACAGGGGCCGCAGGTCGTAGTGGCCGACGCGCGTGTAGGCGACCTGGGCCCCGCTTCTGAACCGGTCGACGTACCAGTCGAGGAGGAGCGTCGGCTCGGGGATCCGGCAGTCGGCGTCGAAGAGGATGACTCGCTCCGCTTCGGCCGCGCGGATGCCTGGGACGCGGGCGCTCAGGCAGACGGCTTCCCCGGCACGCCAGACGTTCGGGACCCAGACGACGCGCATGCCGGCGGCCGCGTACGTCGCAATCTCCCCGGGCGGGTCGTCCGCCGGATAGTTGTTGATCACGAGCACGACCTCGAAGGTCCGCTGCCCCCGGTAGCGGGCAATGTCGCTCAGCACCACGAGGACGTTCTCGAGGTCGGCCTGAGCGTTCACCGGGATGGCGATGCTCGCATCCGGCGGGAGCGCTCGCTCGCCGCGCACGCGCCCGAGCTCGGCGCCGAGCTGCTCCAGCCGGCCGGCAGCGATCGGCTGCATCACGCTCCTCCCGGCGGTGTCGGGGTCCGCGGGAGCGTTGCCTGCGCGTCCTCGGTCTCCGCCGAGGGCGGCCGGTGCGGCTCCCAGCTGTCGATGCGGCGGCCGCGGACGACGTTCCACACCGCGCGAAGGGAGGCTACGTTGACGAAGCAGAAGAAGGCCGGGAGCATGAAGGCCTTGCGGCGGCCCAGCGGCCTGTCCCGGAGGAGCATGCCTGCCGCGCCGAGCCCGTAGACCGCCGCCTGGGCGGCCGTGGCCGCGCGGTAGATGCGGCCGCGGCGCCAGAGGAGCGGGCTCGTCCCCGCGGCGAGCGCGAGCGGGAAGACCATCGTGCGGCGGAGGAGCTTGTGCGTGAGCAGCTGGACGGCGTAGAAGCCGTGGCGGCGCGCGTCGAGAAGCTCCCGCCTCATGAGCACGCCGCGAAGACCTCGGGTCATCACCCGCACTTTGCGTCCCCACTCGACCTCGCTCGTCTTCGCGACCGGCTCGTACGCGACCGCGTCCGGGGCGAAGACGAGGCGATAGCCCTGTGCGATCGCGCCCGTCGAGGTGAAGAAGTCGTCGGTCACCCCCGGAGGGACGGAACGGAAGAGCGAGCGGCGCACCGCGTAGATTGCGCCCGTCGCCGAGATGGTGCTCCCGGCGCGGCTTTCCGCTGTTTTGAGCAGGCGGTCGAAGTCCCAGTAGCGCTGCTCTCCGGAGGCGATGGCATCCACGCCGTCGCGCGAGAGATACTGCTGGTCACCGGCCACGCCGCCGACGGACGGATCCGCGAAGGGCCTGACGAGCGCCCGGAGCGCATCGGGTGCATAGATCGAATTCGCGTCCGAGAATACGACGACGTCGCCTCCTGCCTCGGCGACGGCGGCGTTGAGCGCGGCCGCCTTGCCGACGCGCGGCAGGGAGACGAGGCGCACACCCCGCTCCATATAGCCTCGAACCAGCTCGTCGGTGCCGTCGTCCGAGCCGTCCGACGCGATCACGACCTCGAGCCGGTCCCCGGGATAGTCGAGCGCCAGCAGGTTCTCGAGCTTCGCGCCGATGCTCGCCGCTTCGTTGCGGGCGCTGATCACCAGGGTCACGGTGGGAGTGATCTCGCCCGAGTCGTACGGCCGCGGCCGAAGCGCTGCGCGGAGCAGGACGAGGAGCGGGAAGAGGATGTACGTGTAGGCGAGCAGCCCGGCCGCCGACCAGAAGAGGAGCCGTCTCACGCCGGGACCCCCGCGTGCACGCGGAAGCGGCGAACGAGCTCATCCGCGTTCCTCCGCACGTCGAACTCGCGCTCGACCGTCTCGCGCCCGGCGCGGGCCAACCGCTCGCGCAGGGCCGGGTCGTCGTGCAGCCTGCGCAGCGCGCTCGCGAGGGCCGACGAGTCACGGGGAGGTACGAGCAGTCCGCTCTTCTCGTCCTCCACGAGCTCCGGAATCCCCGAGATGCCGCTGGCGACGACGGGGACGCCGCTCGCCATCGCCTCCATGAGCACGACCGGGATCCCTTCACGCTTTCCCTCTGCGGTCGGGACGCTCGGGGAGACGAGGACGTCCGCGCGGCCGAGAAGCTCCGCGACCTCGGCCCGTGTGCGGCGGCCGGCGATCGTCACACGCCCCTCGAGCCCGGAGGCCGCGATCTGCTCCACCAGCGCGGCGCGGTCGGGGCCGTCGCCGACGAGGGTGCAGACGACGTCGGCTCCGGACTCAGCGAGCAGGCGGCATGCGTCGACGAGGTAGCCCTGCCCCTTGACCTCGTGGAGCGTTCCCACGCAGAGAATCGAGAACGGCCGCTCGGGATCCGCGGCCCTACGTGGGCGGAAGAAGTCCGTGTCGACACCGCAGTGGACGACGGCGACCCGTGCGCCTTCCCGCTCCCCGCACTCTTCGAGGATCAGCCTGCGGTTGTAGTCAGAGACGGCGACGACGAAGGCTGCGCCGCCGACCTTCTCGCACAGCATGTGACGGTCGACGTGGAGGTCGAACCCGTGCGCGGTGAAGCTGTACGGAATACCGGTGAGGCGGTTGATCACGAAGCCTGCCGCCGCCGGGTGGTTCGAGAAGTGGCAGTGGACGTGGGCGATGCCGTCGGCCTCCATTAGGCGGGCGTCGTGGACGACCTTCGGGAAGATGCCGAGCGCGCCGACGAAGTAGTTGGCGCTGCCCCACGTCCCCCGGAGGAGGGCCCAGAGGGTCCCCGCGTACCTGCGCGGCGCGCGGCGCAGGAAATGGAGCTGGCTACGGAGGATCGGCAACGAGAGGAAGGGCTGGAACCGGGCTCGCTCGCACAACGCCACCGCCTCGGGATGAACGACCTCCGTCCGCTCGCGGAGGAGGGGGAACAGCTCGACCTCGACCCCCTTCTCCGCGACGGCGAGGATCTCGCCGAGGACGAACGTCTCGCTCAGCTTCGGGAACCGTGACATGACGTATGCGACCTTGAGGCGGCGGGGCCGGTCCCCCTCCGCTTCCGCAGACGCCGAGCGGCGCTCGTCGAGATCTGTCGCCACGTAACCTCCTCCCCTTTCTCCGGGCATCCCCACGGCCAGAGAAAGAGTCATAGCACCGCGCGAGGCGCGCTGCACCCCGCGGCCGACCGGTCTATTCCGGCGCGTGCGTCCAGTCGGTCCAGCCGAAATTCCGGCCGAATCCGTCACCGGCGACGGGGAAGGACGTGCCGTAGCGGTAGTTGACGATCCAGTACGCCGGGACGCCGGGCTCCCACCAGTCCTCCTCGGGGAACTTCTGCTCCAGCTCGTAGAGGAAGCGACAGGCGCGGAGAAGCGCCCTGTCCTCCCACTCGTAGACGTCGTATCCCTGCCGGTAGAGGGTCTCCGCGAGCGCGACGAAGCCGCTCAGCGCCTCGCGAGGGTACTGCGTGTACTCCGGAGGCCACGTGAACGAACCCCCGCGCCGCATGTCGTCAGGAAGCGCGCCGTCGATGGAGTGCCCCTCCTTCCTGGCGCCCTTGGGATTGACCCCGCGCGGCCGCGAAGGGTCTGCCTGCCAGGAGAGGTCGTCCTCCGATCCGCCGAAGCGAAAGCTCCTGCCGACGTCGTCGGGGCCGAAGAGCGGGCCAGGGGTGCCAGGGTACGCCGTGCGGTCGCCGAGCCAGCCCTTCATCACCTTGGCCACGCGCTCGAGCTCGTCCTCGTCCTGCAGGTACGCGGCGATCGCGGCGCGGCTCGCACCGGCCATGCCGCCCCAGTTGCTCGGCGAGCGCTCGTGGGTGCCGATCAAGGTCTGGTCGTCGACGCTTTCCGACCCGAGCGGCTCGTGGCGAACCTTGCGAAGCCAGTCCCGAAAGACCGCCTCCCGAGCGGGGTCGTAGTCGCGAAAGTCGATCACGTCCGCGGCGATCACGTACGAGAGCAGGTTGCGGCCGAGTGCGAGGGTCCTGCCACCCTCCTCGGTGCCGATCGCTGCGACGATCGCGTCTGCCGCCCGCTCGCGGTAGTCAGGATCGCCGGTCCTGGCCGCGACGAACGCGACTGCAAGCGTCTTCACGTCGTGGTTCGAATCCTGGTCGGCGATGTCCCGCTCTTCCATGGGCCCGTCGGCCGCCGCCTTGAGCTGGTCCCACGCCTCGCCGCTGGTCGGCAGTCGCATCAGCTCGGCGTGAGAGATCCAGATCCCTCCCGCGGGCGCGGCCGGCAGCAGCGTCCGGTCCGGCGGGGGCGTCGTCGCCGCGCGCTCCTGTGCCCTCCTCTGCTCACGCTCCTGGCGTTCGAGGTCGGCTCCCTCGTCGCTCGTCGCGCTGCAACCGGAGGCAATCAGGACCGCGACGGCAAGTGCGAGCGTCGCGAGCAGCCTCACCCGACCAAGTGTAGGGCGGTGGCCTTCCTCCGTGCGCACTTGACAGCCCCTCGGCGCGCGGGCAACGATTGCCGGCTGCAACTCGGGACGTTCCAACCAGCGGGATCCCCGTGCATCCGGTGCCCAGGGTCGAGCGGAGATGAACGGCGAGCGGGCTGAGCCGGGCTCGGCTGTGACGCGACCGGCCGGTGAGCCGTTCGCGAGCGTCCCGAGACGCTCTCTCGCCTGGATCCTCGACGTCTCCTTGGTCACCGTGCTCATCTTCGTCGGCGTGGCCGTCGTGGACGAGGTCTTCGGACCGACCGTCCGCATGCATCGCGACGCGGCCGCGTTGGAGGACGTGCTGGCGGCCGACACGGGAAGGGTCGTCCTGAACGCGCTGCTCGCCACCGCTCTCAGCGTCGGCTACTTCGCCGTCCCATGGACAGTGCTGGGCGGATCGCCCGCGCAGCTCGCGCTGCGGATGCGGGTTCGAGGGAGCATGGACGGCGAACCACTGACGATCGGACGAGCGCTCCTGCGCTGGATTCTTCTCTTCCCTCCCTTCGCGACCGTTTCCGCACTGACTGCCGGCATGCCGGTCGTCGGGGCGTTCGTCTGGGGAGCTGCGCTGGCCTGGTATGTCGTGCTCCTGCTCACGACCGCCCGCAGCGACGCGAATCAGGGCTTGCACGACCGGATCGCCCGCAGCGTCGTCTGCAAGCTGACTCGCCAGGCTGCCTACCGAGCCGCCCATGTTCCGTGACGCGCGCTCCGTCCCGAGGGACGCGACCCTGGAGACGGACGTCTGCATCATCGGCGCGGGAGCCGCCGGCATCACGCTTGCGCTGGAGCTCACCGGCTCACCGCTTCAGGTGACCGTGCTCGAAAGTGGCGGCCTCCAATTCGAGCCTGAGACACAGGCTCTCTACGAGGGGCCGTCGATCGGCCTTCCGTACCCGGACTTGAGCGTTCCCCGCCTTCGCTTCTTCGGCGGGACGACCAATCACTGGGGTGGGATCTGCCGACCGTTCGAGGAGGCTGACTTCGAGCCGCGGGAGGGCATTCCGTTCACCGGCTGGCCGATCACGAAGAGCGACGTCGACCCCTTCTACGGGCGTGCCGCGAGCGTCGTCCGGCTTCCCTCTCGAGACTGGAGCCTGGACTACTGGGCCCCGGGCGACGAGCCGGCTCCCCTGCCGCTGAGGAGCGAGCACATAGTCAGTAGGGTGGCTCAGGAGGTCGAGCCCGAGCTTCGGAGCTTCGGCGCGGGCTACCAGGACGAGCTACGGCTCGCCCCGAACGTGACCGTGCTCCTGCACTCGAACGCGACGGGCGTGACGACCGACGAGTCTGGGGGGACGGCGGAGTCGGTGCAGGTGGCGACCCTCGAAGGCAACCGCTTCTCCGTGGTGGCCAGGGTCTTCGTGCTGGCGACCGGCGCCGTGGAGAACGCGAGGGTGTTGCTCGCGTCGAACACGCAGTGGCCGCGCGGGCTCGGGAACCAGCACGACCTGGTCGGGCGATTCTTCCTGGAGCATCCTCGGTTTCTGGGCGGGGTCATCGTTCCCGCCGCGCCGCACCCGAACCTCGGCTTCTACGAGAGTCATCGGGTCGACGGTCGCCGCATGCAGGGCTACCTCGCGTCCTCGAAGGAGTTCCAGCTCGCCGAGGGCTTCCTGGATCTCCAGATGCGCCTCGAGCTGGGGTACGGGGACGCTCCCGAGGACGCTTCTGACTTCGCGCGTCATCTGATGACGCTCGCCGGGGATCTCGACAGCTGGCAGGAGATCGCGATCCCGGGAGCTCCGATCCCGATTCCGTATCTCGACGTGATTCGTGACGCGCTGAAATCCCCGGAGGATGCGTACATCTACCTGCGCGGGCGCATCGAGTCGATCGGGGTGACGACGCGGATGGAGCAGGCGCCCAACCCGGACAGCCGGGTCGTGCTCGTGCGAGAGCGCGATCAGCTCGGCATGCAGCGGGTGGCCCTGGACTGGCGGCTGAGTGACGTCGACCGGAGGAACGTGCGGCGAACGCTGGAGCTTCTCGGCGCCGAGATCGGTGCCGCCGGCATCGGGCGGCTGCAGATTCTCCACAGCGGGGACGAAACGAGCTGGCCCGAGGATCTCGACGGCGGGCAGCATCACATGGGCACGACGCGCATGAGCGACGACCCCAAGCAGGGCGTCGTCGACAGCGACTGCCGCGTGCACGGAATGTCCAACCTCTTCGTCGCGGGCTCCTCGGTCTTCCCGACGCCCGGCGGGGCGACGCCGACGCTCCTGCTCGTCGCGCTCGCGCTCCGGCTCGCCGACCACCTTAAGGGCATGATGCTGCGATGACTTTCCCGCGACGGATACGGCGACGGACGTTTCTCCTCGGCGCCGCCGGGCTCGGGGCCTCCCTGGCCTGGTTCGGCCCCACGCCGTTCCGCGGCACATCGCTCTCTCCGAGCGAGCGCCTGGCCTCGCTCCTGCAGCACGTGGACGGTGCGCTCGGCGTCGGGCGCGAGTATTTGCGGCAGGTTCCGGCAGAAGCGTCGCCGAAGGTGCTGACGGCCCGGGTGGCCGAGCGGCTGCCCGGCGGCCTCGCGACCATCGAGGCGACCCCAGACGGTCATCTGCGCGAGCTCCTCCTGAGTGCGGCCGAGGAGGACTTTCGGGACCTGCGCACCACGCAGGTGCACGGCTGGGTGCTCGCCCGGACGGAGGCGCGGCTGTGCGCGCTGGCCGCGCTCGGAGTCGATCAGGCGCCCGCTCAGACGCGTCGTTGACGCGCACCTTCCCGGTGGCTAGGCTGCTTTTGGCCAGGCGGGGTCTGGGCGCGGAATCGCGCGTTGGGACTATAGGAGGGGTGATGCGGCGCGTTTTGGTGACGGGTGCAGGAGGCTTCATCGGCCACCATCTCGTTACGCTCCTGAAGGAGCGCGGGTACTGGGTCCGCGGTGTCGACCTGAAGTACCCGGAGTACACCGACGTCGATGCCGACGAGTTCGAGCTGCTCGACCTCCGGCGTCGAGACGACGCCCTCGTCGCCGCCCGCGGCGTCGAGGAGGTCTATGCACTTGCGGCAGACATGGGGGGCATGGGCTTCATCTCGAGCAATCACGGGACGATCCTCTACAACAACTCCCTCATCAACCTCAACACCATCGAGGCAGCTCGTCTTCATGGTGTCGGGCGCTATCTCTACAGCTCCTCGGCGTGCATCTATCCCGAGCATCTTCAGACCGAAACCGAGGTCACGCCGCTCCGTGAGGAGGACGCCTACCCGGCGAAGCCCCAAGACGCGTACGGCTGGGAGAAGCTGATCTCCGAGCGGCTGTGCGAGTACTACACGGACGAGTACGGGATGGAGACGCGCATCGTTCGCTTCCACAACGTCTTCGGCCCCTACGGGACCTATGACGGCGGTCGCGAGAAGGCTCCCGCGGCGCTCTGCCGGAAGGTGGCGCAGGCGCAGCCCGGCGGGACTGTCGAGATCTGGGGGGACGGCCAGCAGACGCGCTCGTTCTGCTACGTGGACGATTGCATCGAGGGGATCTACCGGATCATGCAGTCGGACTACCGGGAGCCCTTGAACCTCGGGACCGACCGCATGGTCTCCATCGACGAGCTTGCCCGCATCGTGATCGCCATCTCCGGTAAGCACGACCTGGAGCTCGCGCACGTCGAGGGGCCCCAGGGCGTGCGCGGCCGCAACTCCGACAACAGCAGGCTGCGCGAGGTGCTCGGCTGGGAGCCGGAGATCTCGCTGGAAGACGGACTCCAGCCCACCTACCGGTGGATCGAGGAGCAGGTCGAGCGCTCGGCCGAGCGCGAGTTGCTCTTCCCAGCTTGATCCCTGACGAAGGCGGGACCGTCGTGGAGGGCCTCGGCCCGCCCAGACTCTCGCCGTTCGTCCTGCTCGCCTACGCGTTCATGCCCGCCGAGGCGGAGCGCCACGGCGTGGCAATCCAGGCGCCTCCCGACTGGCGCTTCGACCCGTCCGCAATCGACTCTCGGGCGGACGTGGTCGTGTGGGGCCGCACGCCGGAAGGGTCGGCGTCGCTTGCCTCGGCGGCCCGGCTCGCAGGGCTGCGAGAGGTCTCGCTGCGCACGTTGGGACGGCGGCTGCCGGCTCGCCTCCACGTCCTCGCCGTCCACCGCCTGCCGCCGCGCCGGCTCGGGACGGGCCGACTCCGTGGGAGCGTTCGAGCGGCGCTCCGCGGGGGCGCGCTGGTCGAGCTGGGCTCCGAGGAGCCCGGAGCGAGGGTCCTCGACGCGGCTGCAGAGGCCGCGGGCGTGCGTATCGGCGGGCCCGGGTTTCACGCGGGCGCAGGTGGTGCGCTGCTCGTCCGGGGCATCCGCGCCGACGGCTCGGCCGCCGTTCTCCGCGTGGCGCGCGCCGGCTCGGCGGGTGACCCCTCGGCACTCGCCGACACGCTCGAGCGTCTGGGCCGCGACCGCGTTCCGCACACGCCGCGCCTCTACGCGCGCGGCAGAACGGCGGGCGCCTCCTGGCTCGCCGAGGCGGAGCTGCCGGGTCGCCGCCCGGCGTATGGGAGCGACTCGCTGACGCGACAGGTCGCGAAGCTCTGTGCGTCATTCCCGCACGGGACCGGCGCGCCCACCGCCACGGCTGACGATCTCGCCGCCGTCGCCGCCGCGCTCCCCGACCGCGCCGGGAAGATCGGCGGGCTCTCGTCCGAGATCTCCGTTCACCTGCGGGCCGTGCCGTCGATCCTGCGGCACGGCGATCTCTGGGCCGGCAACCTCCTGGTCGACCGTCGGGGAAGGCTCTCGGGGCTCGTCGACTGGGACGCAGCCCATCCCGCCGCCGTCCCCGGCGCCGACCTCCTCCAGCTCGTCGCGACCGAGTTCCGCCGGAAGGCACACCGCGCGCTGGGGCCGGCCTTCCTCGCCCAGCCCTGGCGCTTGTCCGAGTTTGCAAACGCCGCGGCCGGCTACTGGCGGGCAGTGGGCATCCGGCCCGACGATGACTTGCTTGACGTCATCGGAATCGCGTGGTGGGCGACCGAGGTCCACGGGACGCTCGCTCGCCTCCCGCATCGCGCCGCCGACGAGCGCTGGGTCGAGACGAACGTCGATCAGGTCCTCGCCCGCCTCACTTCCTGACGCGCCGTCAGGGCGCGGCGACGACGCCTCGGTGCTCCGACAGGACGTCGTCGTAGAGGCGGTCGTACCTCCGCCCGACCGCTTCCCAGTCGTAGCGGGGCCGCACGTATTCACCTCCGTTCCGACCGATCCTGCGTGCGAGCTCGTCGTCGGCGAGCACCGAGACGAGGTGGGCGGCAAGCTCCTCCTGAGTGGAGCCGGCGAGCAGCTGGTCGCCCGACGTGATGTCGTCCAGCCCGCGGTGCCCGAGCGGCGTGACGACGCACGGGAGATCCGCCGCCATGGCCTCGAGCAGCTTTGTCTTGATCCCCGTGCCGTCCAGGAACGGGCCCGCCCAGACGCGGCTGCTCGTGAGCCACGCGCGCATGTCCTCGACCTCGCCCGTGACACGGACGCCGTCGAGCGCCTCCAGGTCGAGCACCCGCGAGGCGGGGTCGCGGCCCACGATCACGAGCTCGGCGTCAGGTCGCTGGGCACGCACGAGCGGCAGCACCTGTCGCGCGAGGAACTCCACCGCCCGGACGTTGGGCGCGTAGTTCATGGCGCCGTGGAAGACGATGCGATTCGGGTCGACGACGGCCTCCGGATCGGGCGCGTATGCCTTCGCGTCGAAGCCGATGGGGACGATCACGAACGGCAGAGTGGGATCCCTCTGTCGCAGCTCGCCGACGTCGCCCTCGTTGCTGACGACGACCCGGTCGAACCCGCGGTACTCCGACGCCTCGAAGCGCCGGATCCGATTCGCGTCGGCCCGGAGGAGCGGACGCCGGATACCGCTCGCCGCGTCCGCCCGCGCGTCCACGTTTAGGTGCCACGTGTCCATCACCATGAGGATCTTCGGTCTGCCCTCGAGCTCCCGCTTCAGGCCGGAGAGCTTTCCCGGCCCCACGTGGACGAGATCGGGCTTGAAGCGGGCGAGCTCCTCGCGCAACGGCTCGCGCAGGCCGCGAACGAGCCGCTCCGCCCGCAACGGGCGCTGCCGGATCACGGCGAGTGTGAGATCGCGGGCATTCTCCAGGGCGGAGGGCCTCTGGAACTCGACGATCCGCATGTCGGCGTCGATGGCCGGCTCGGTCGTCTGGTCGGGCATCCGGTAGCCGATCAGTCGGACGTCGTGACGTCTGCCAAGCTCGGGCACCAACCCCTGCAGCTGTCGTCGGAACCCCGTGTTCGTGGGTGGGAAGGGCGCGTCGGAGGCGCAGATCAGAATTCGCATGGGTGGGTTCTAGCGGTTGACGGCATCGGCTTGTCGGTTCCAGCGGCGAACGTACTCTTGCCAGATGAGGGCGGTGACCTCGGGACGAACCTGCTCCGCCTCCCGGGACGCGTCGACGACGGCGGCCCTCGGGAGACGTTGAAGCAGCTCCCGGTACGCCTGTCGCTGCAGCTCGAGGAGGTCCACGCTCTTTTCGCCCTTCCTCGCATGGAGCACCTCGCCGGGGGCGTCGAGGAACACTACGAGCTCCGGGGCCGGGCACGCGTGCGCCAGCAGCCAGCGACGGGTCCTCCCGAGCCGCCGGTAGCGGAAACGCGTCGGCAGGAGCGCGTCGTATGAGTACCGGTCGAAGAGAACGAGACGGCCGCGGCGCTGGTGGTACGCGCCACGAAGCCAGCCTCTCCACTGCGTCGAGAGCTGGACGGCTAGGCCGATCCCCGGGACATGGCGGTTCCCCCGAGGGCGAGGCACCTGGTAGAGGCCCATGTTGACGGAGCGCACGGGGAAGTAGAACGTGCGCTCGATCCCATGCCTCAGGGTCGTCTTGCCGGCTCCGTCGGGTGCGAGCAGCGCCACCTTCACGCCTTGGCGGCGGCTCACGCGTAGAGCCTTGCCGGACCAGCGCCGGAATGCATTGGTGACCACTCGACGCCGCACGTCCATCCGCTGTCGTTCGCGCCAGGCGGCCGCAAGAGCCGGTGCGAGCCCCGAGAGTGAATCCCACTCGCCTTCCCGGGCCGCCGCGACGACGCGGTCGGCGCTCCAGTCCGGTGGGCAGAGAGAGTCGACCAGGCGGGCCAGGGTGCTCTGCGTCTGCGCCCCTTCCGCGAGGGCCGGCAGGCGGGCAGCGTCGCGGGCGCCGATGCTGCCTTTGTCGAGGAGGCGGTGGAGGACCAGCGCCCAGAAGGCGTCGTCCTCGGCCAGCACCCAGCCGCCGTCGGCACGCCGGCGCCGGCTCAGGCACTCCGCCTCGGCCCCGGTCGCCAGCGCGTAGTTGGAGCCGAAGGAGAGCTCGGTGACGACGTCCAGCTTGGTCCAGGCGTCGCGGGACGCGTCGTAGCTGACGAAGAAAGCATGCGAGCCATACCCCCACGCGGGCACCGAGGCAAACCCGAGCCGGGCCGCCACTCGGCGAAAGAGCGTCATCTGCTCCCTCGCCACGAGGAGGTCGACATCCTTGCCCGGGAGGTCGACCTCCTCGTCACCGCGCAGCAGACACCAGACGACGCCCTCGTCATCGAGGGCGCGAAAGAGCGCCGCCAACGTCGGGTGGGACGTCACGCCCGTCCCGCGCTCGTCGGGCCGGCTGCGAAGAGCGCGGAGAGACCGGGCGAGTCGCGCCGCTCGATCGCGAGCCGCAGGATGCTCACGTAGCGGCCGCTCTCGAGCCGCTGGGGCGGCAGCGTCGCGGCCTCCTTCAGCGCGCGATGCATCCAGCAGGTGTAGAAGAGCGGCTCGACGAGCTCCACGGAGAGCCCGGTCTGCGCACAGAAGCGGCTCGTTGCGTCTACGAGCAGCCGGCTAACGGCGGAGCTCTCCAGGAACTGCTCCGCGAAGCTTTGGAGCGGCTCACGCGTGCCCGCTGCGCGCGAGACGAGGAGGCCGTAACTCCGCAAGAAGTGAAAGAGGTCCCAGAGCGGCATCCCCCGGGGCTCGGCCGCTTCCCAATCGAGGAACGCGGGTCGCCCTTCCGGCGTGACCAGCACGTTCCACGGTCCTGGATCGCCGTGCTGGAAGACGAGGGGGAAGCCGTCGCCGCTGCGCACGAGCGCGGCGGCGTGCGCGGCGACGAAGTCCTCTTCCTTGGGCTCGAGCCGGTAGGTCCGGGTGAACCGCTCGCAGAGGGCGTCGAGCCCGGAGAGGGCGCTCGGAGCGCCTGCGCGCGCCGGGGAGGCGGTCGCCTTTCCGAGCTCGAGGAGCCATTCGACTGCGGCGCGGGCGTAGGGGCAGTCGGCGGTCGCCTGCGTGCGGTCCCGGAAGGGCGCGCCCTCGATCGCCGACTCTCCCAGAACTGCAAGCCCTCGGTGTGACCCCGAGAACAGCGGGCAAGGGAGCGTCTCGTCCGTTCCGAATCCGTGCTCGCGCAGGATCGTGAGCGCCCGCCCCTCGTTCTCGAGGCGGAAGCTGAGCTCCGGGTCGCGGGTGATCTTGACCACGGATTCGGGCGTCTCCCCGGCGGAGGGGAACAGAAAGAGGAGCACCTTCTGAGAGGGGTAGTCGCCCGGAGCGGCGAGCCCCCAGCGCCTGTTCTCGAGATCGACGCCCGCGCCGGCGGCGATCGCGCGGATGTACTCAGGGGGTCCAGCGTGCAGGCGTTCCGACGGACGGCCGATGAGCACGCCCCGCCGCCGGACGATCCGGGTGACGGCCGGCTGCCGAGCCAGCACGCGGCGCGGTCGCCGGAGCAGTTGGCGCCGAACCACGCCCCGCTTGAGGAAGCGCCGTTCGAGGTAGCCGACGGCCTGCCGGTCCTGGAGTGGGGCGGCCACCCGCACCTCACCCGCCGCGGGACCGAGGTGGAGGAGGGGGACAGGATCGAGCCGCCCGAGGAAGCGGCCCTCGACGTAGGCGATCCCATCCCGCTTGAGGAGACGCCGTGCCCGGGCAACCCAGTCGGCCCGGACGCGTCGCCGCAGGACCGGGAGCCGGGGGACGACGACGAGGTCTGCGCTTCCGTCCGGAAGCGGGGCGCCGGCCACATCCGACTCGAAGAACGAGACGTTCGTCGGTTCGGCAGAGCCGAGCGAGCGGCGGAGCCTGCTCAGGTCATTGGCGGGAGCGCACACGGCTACCTCGTCGCCGAGGCCGGCGAGCGTCGTCAGCGCGGCGGGGGAGGGGCGGCCGAGGCAGACAACCCGGCCCAGGTCGAGGCGCGGCAGCAGGAAGCACCAGTTTGCGCCCCCGACGGCTCCTTTGACGTTGCTGCCGGGCGCGAAACGGGCTTCCAGCTCGCTGCCGAGTGCCGCCACGTCGTCACGCTCGGGGCCGCCGGTCAAGCGCTCACAGGGCGTGGTCCCCGGAGAGCACGATGCCGATCACGTTGCCGCCGGCCAGGCGGAGGCTCTCGAGCGCCGCCGGAACGTGCGCGCGCTGAGTATGGTCACGCTCGGCGACGAGGACCGTGGCCCTGGCCGCGGCGGACCAGACGAGACCGTGGGGCGAGCTGTCGACCGGGGGAGCCGTGAGCACGGCGACGTCGGCGTCCGCCAGCACGCGGCGGAGCACTTCGACGACCTGCTCGGGCTCGAGGAGGTCCGACGAGGCCCGGGGCCGGAAGACGGTCACAGGCGGCCGCCGAATGCGAAACCGGTCGAACATCATCCGATCGACGCGCAGGGGCCGCCCACGTCGGAACGGACTCTCGGCTGCTTCATCGGGTAAGAGCCCGAAGAGCTTCTCGAGCTCTCCCTCGTCCCCGTGGTGGATCAGAGCGACCCGGGTACCGCCCTCGGCCAGGGCCCCGGCGAGGTTGAGGGCGAGCCTGCTTCCCGACCGACCGCCGTGAGCGTCGACGACGAGGACGCTGTCGGGCGGCTGGTCGCCGTTCGAGAGCTCGATCTTCGTGGCGAGGAGACGATACGCGGCCGCGGCTCGGGAGTCCGGCTCGGCCTCGACCACGAACGGTTGGCTCGGGGAGCGAGGCCGCACTCCGTTGATCGAGCCGAGAAACGCCACCGGAGCGAGCGACGCGAGCTCCTGCTCGTTGCGGACGACGGTCGAGAGCCCGTCCACGACCACCGCCAGCCCGAACGCAGCGAGCAGGCCCGCCAGGCCGGCCAGCACGATGATCAGCTCCGACGACGGACCGATCCCTTCGGTGGGCGGGGTCGCGCGGTCGATGATTCGAAGCCGTCCCGCCGGCGGTGTCGGGGCCACACCCCCCTGGGTCGAGTAGGCGACGAGCTGCTCGGCCACCGCGTTTGCGATCGCGGCAGCCCGAGTGCTGTCGCCGTCGTGGACGCGGACCGAGACGAAGCGGGTCACCTCGCTCGCGGTCACGTCTTCGATCTTGCTCTTGAGGGTCTGGGCAGACATCCGTAGGTCCCGGGCCGCGGGCCCGATGATGGTCTCCGTCGTCGCGACCCCGGCGTAGTTCCGTGCCTGCTGGCCTGCCGCCTCGAGGGTGTCGCGATCTCCGCCGCTGATCGGGCCGACGACCAGCTGCGCCTCGCTCTCGTATGTGGGCGGGAGCCTGTCGGCGACCAGGTAGCCCATGAGCGCAGCGACTCCTGCTCCGACGGCGAGGAGCCACCACCAACGCTTGACAATGGGAAGAACGCCGCTCAGCTCAACATCACTTCCTCGCTACTGCCCCGGGCCATAGCTTCGGAGCTTCTAAGCTTAGTGCTCTACGAGGTAAATTGGGCCTTGGTAGCTCGACGCGGCAACGTGGGCAGGGTTCTTGCTCTTTTCGAACGGCGGCCATTTCGACGAACTGAAGGAGGCTCTCGGCGCCGGGCTGCCCGTCCTCCTGGCCGCGGTCGGACTCTCGCTCCTCCTCATCGTGCTCGCGGCGCTCCCGCCGTCGATGCTTCCCGAAGGCGCCCTGGCGGACCTCCTCGCCGAACGCCGCGCGCAGGTCGCCCTCGTCGGAATCGCCATCAGCCTGAGCGCCGCGCTCGTCGTCGGGATCGTCTTCTGGGCTCTGTAGCAGGGGCTACGTCACCTCTGCGCCCGCCGCCAACTGGCTCCTGAGCCCGTCCTCGAGGGGCGTCGCCGGCTTCCATCCCAGCTGCGAGCGGATGAGAGTCGTGTCCGCCGCCGTTCGGCGGACGTCCCCGGCCGAGGCCGGCCCGCGGCGGACGTCGAGGCGCTTTCCGGAGAGGCGCTCGCAGGTCGCGATCACCTCCGCGAGCGTCGTCTCGCTGCCGCCGCCGACGTTGTAGACCCTGCTCTCGGGCGCGCCGGTCATGGCCATGACGGTGGCCGCGACCGCGTCGTCCACATATGTGAAGTCCCGCGACTGCTCGCCCGTGCCGAAGAGATCGAAGGCCTTGCCGTTCACGAGCGAGCCGACGATCCGGGAGAAGGCCATGTCGGGGCGCTGCCTCGGGCCGTAGACCGTGAAGTAGCGGAGCGAGACGACGTCGAGCCCGAGGGACTCGGAGTAGGCCTGCGCGAGCGACTCGCACGCGACCTTGCTCACGCCGTAGGGCGAGACGGGGCGCGGGCGTGCGTCCTCGCGCGTCGGGTAGGCCTCGGCGTTGCCGTACACCGAGGAGCTGGAAGCCTGGACGACGCGGACCCCTGCCTGTGCGGCTGCCTCCAGGACGCGCTGAGTGGCGAGGATGTTGTCCCGGACGTAGACGGCGAACGTGGCCCCCCAGCTCCCGCGCACCCCCGGCTGGGCAGCGAGATGGAAGACGCCGTCCACGTCTGCGACAACGCCGGTGAGATCGGCCTCGGCGAGGTCGAGCTCCAGGAACGAGCAACCGGGCCGGGCCCGGGCCCGAGCGGCGTTCGCCTCCTTCAGCTCGCGCGCGTAGTAGTCGGTGAACGCGTCGATGCCGATGACCTCGTGGCCCGAGTCGAGGAGCGTCTCCACGAGATGCGAGCCGACGAAGCCGGCGGAACCGGTGACCAGGTACCGGCTCATCGGGCGCTCACCGGCATGTGCCCGAGCCGGAGTCGCTGAAGCTCTTGCCCTCCACGGGCAGGAACTCCCAGTCGTAGTCGGTTTCGTTCAGGGTCAGCTTGAGCACGCCCCACGTGTCGTCGTTGCGCTCCTCCGTCGTCGGAAGCGGGTCGTTCTCGAACCTGCGGAGATTCCCGCCGCCGGTGCCGACCACGATCAGCCGCATGCCCGCATCGTCTGGTTCACCACCTGCGTTCATCGGGGCGAACCGCTCGTAGCTGTGCTCGTGGGCCGTCAGGACGAGGTCGACCCCCTCCTCGTAGGCCGCCCGCCACAGGGGCCGCACGCGGGCCGTGTTCTCGGGGTCGCCGTAGCGGCCCGAGCTGAAGGGCGGGCGGTGCCAGTAGGCGAGCGTGCAGAAGGCTGGGCTCTGGTTCAAATCCTCACGCAGCCACTGGATCTGCGGGTCGCCGAGCTCGCAGCCGTCCACCCGCCAGCAGTCGCTGTTGAGGACGACGACGTGCCAGGCCCCGAGGTCGTAGCTGTAGTAATACCTGTCGTAGGGTCCGCCCTGCGAGCCGAAGAAGTCCCAGTACCCCTGGGCGTTCGTCGTTGAGTGGTCGTGGTTCCCGGTCGCGGGTCTCGTTCGGGCCTTGAACCGGCCCCAGGAAGGGCCGTAGCAGTCCTCGAACTGGGCAGGAGTCCCCTCCTGATACGCCAGGTCACCGATGGGCGCGATGGTCGCGTCAGGGTACTCCGCGAGAATGGCCGCCGTCGCCTCGTCGCCTTCCCGATCGCACTCGGCGATGTCGCCTGCCGCCAGCACCACCTGGGCCGGGAGATCCGCCTCACCGGTGCCGTCGCCGCCGCTCATGAAGGCGAACCCGGCAGCCGCGGCGGCAATGACCGCGACAATGACGACGAGCGCGACGAGGAGGAGGGTCCGGGGTGGTATGGCTCTCGAAATCTTAGCCCTACCTCTCGCAAGGGCCCAGCTTGCCGGACGGTGACGCGGCGTCTAGGATCGGGCCGAGGTCTCGCCTGGAGAGGGTGACTGGGGGCGTACGCGCTAGCCGGTCACGCAACGGGCTCCGTGGAAGTCGCCACCGTCACAAGAGCAGAGCTCTATTCGCAAGCGCAGCAGCTCGGCGTTCCCGGCCGTTCGCGAATGAACAAGGAACAGCTGGCGCGGGCCGTCAGTGAAACCCGTGGGAGGCTGTACAGGGTCGGGCCCAGCGGCGCCGCT
>Ga0081538_10000039_pt1 | contig 118810 bp, 124 predicted proteins | sample TabmetS5T2R1_FD_71022 | JGI IMG/M metagenome (GOLD analysis project Ga0081538, IMG submission 71022) | Tabebuia heterophylla rhizosphere microbial communities from the University of Puerto Rico - S5T2R1 | ecosystem: Host-associated > Plants > Roots > Rhizosphere ... | reverse complement strand
GGCCCTCGGGGATGAACCGCACGTCGATCTCGCTCGTCTTCTCCGGGTCGGTCTGGATCTGCCATTGCGGGCTGATGTCCCAGCTGATCACGACACGATTGGGCGGCTCGTAGGCCAGCACGCGGGCCCAGTGACACTCGCTGCCATCCGTACCGCGGTCGTAGACGTGCCCGCCCACGCGGGGCTCGAAGACCCGCTCGGCGATCTCCACGTCGAGGAGGTTGTACTCAGACGGGAACCAACTTCCGATGCCTTCGGTGAAGACCGAGAACGCTCGCTCGATCGGCGCCTCGACCACCATCGCCGTCCGGACGGACGTTTCCGACGCCTGCGTGCTCATGAATCCTCCTCGGGTCGTTGCTCCACGGCTTCCTTGTAGGCGGCCAGGGCTTGGCTCCAGAACTGGTCGAGATAGGCGCGCAGCGCCGCCACCCCGCCGGGATCGAGCTGGTAGATGCGGCGCGTTCCCGCTCGCCGGTCGATCACCAGCCGCGCGTCCTTCAGCACCTTGAGATGCTGCGACACGGCCGGACGGCTGACCGGCAGCTCGCTGGCGAGCTCGCCCACGGCAAGCGGACGATCGGCGAGACGCTCGAAGATCGCGCGCCTCGTCGGATCGCCTAGCGCGGTCCATCCATCGGTTCGGTAAGTCTGCACGAACGGTAAGCTTACACTTACGCTTTGCGTCGTGTCAATGCGGAGCCGTGCTTTGGTCTGGACGCCCGTGCGCCGTAGGGGCCGCCCATCCCCCGGGTCACGCGGCGAGCCGGCGGCTCGGCTGCGCCGCGGTTGTCTCAGCCGCCCCGAGCTTCCGGGTGAAGCGCCGCCGCGCCTCGTGATAGCTGGGGTCGGGCCCGAAGAAGCATTCGTGGGCCCGGGCCATCTCCTCGGCTCGGTAGGCGCGAAGCGGCTTTACCCGTTCGTCGCGGGCCCGTCGGCGGCGCTTCGCATCGAGTCGGGCGTCCAGGAGCGAGTCTGAGGCCAACCGCCATGCGAGGGAACGGATCTGGTCCCGGAAGCCCGCGGCGGTCGCGCCGAACGCGGCGTCCAGCAGCCCGATCTCGACGGCCTGCGCGGTACCCAGGGGCGTGAACGGCGGCCCGGTGAGCCGGGCGGTCATCCTCGCGCCGACGCGACGAGGCAGCAGGTAGGTCCAGTACTCGGACCCGTAGAGACCGCCCATGTGCCGGTAGTAGGGGTTGAGCACCACGTCCTCGCGCGCGTACACCCGGTCGGCCGCGAGCGCGAACGGCACACCGCCGGCAGCGGCGTCACCTGCGAGAGCCGATATCACCAGATGGGATTCCGTCTCCACGATCTCGCGGACGACGTCGTTGATCGCGTGAAGGTTGCGCCACGACTCCGCGGCCGGGTCGTCGGCCGCCTCGATGACGTTCAGGTGAATGCCGTTCGAGAAGAAGTCCCTGCCGCCCATCAGCACGATCACCTTCGTCTGTCGGCGCGAGCGCGCGTGGAGGTAGGCGGCGCGCAGCCGCCTGCACTGCTCGGTGCTCATCGCGCCGTTGTAGAAGTCGAAGTGCAGATAGCCGACCCCCGCGTCCTCCTCGTAGAAGATCTCGCGAAAGGTGCCTTCGGCTCCCTGTCCGCTGGTGGTGGGGGGCGCGGCGACCTCCCGCACTTCGGGCGAACGGCCGGCGAGCGTGAGCGCGAGCGTCGCCGGGAGCTTGAAGTGCGTGTGCTGTGGGCCCGATCGCCGGAGGTGGGTGATCCAGACGGCGCCGTCGACGGTCGCGCGGCAGACAGCGCCGTGCCGCCGCGCGATGATCTCACCCGGAGCGCCCCGAAGGCCGCGCTCGCGGTGGCCGCCGAACAGGTGGAAGTCCACGCCGGCGATCTCGTCGAGAACGCCGGGGTGGCCCTCGGCGGCCCGGATCTTGCGGAGCACCGTCTCGCTCGTGTCCGACTTCCAGTCGATCGCACGCACGTGCTGCTTCATCACCGGCCGCGCCCGTCCGACCAGACGCGCGTCAGCGTCGTCGAGCGGCTCGGGCGCCCCGCCGTCGAAGGCCTTGTGCACGGCGTGCACGAGCGCGTCGATCGCGGCCCGGCGGACCTCGTGCCGGTAGATGCTGCCCTTGCCCGCCCGGCGCATCGAGAACGTGCGCGTGGCCCAGACGTCGCCGGCGTCGAAGTCGCCGTTTGCCTCGAGGACAGTCACGCCCCACTCGGGCACGCCCAGCTCGATCGCCCAGTCAAGCGAGGACGGGCCGCGGTCACCCCGCGGCCCCGGGTGGACGACGAGGCAGCGACGCGTCGACCAGATCGACTCCGGGATCAGCTTCTTGAGCATCGGACAGACGATCAGCTCCGGACGGTGACGCGCGACGGCGGCCTCCATCGCCTCCGCGCCGTCGACCACCGCGACCTCCACCCGGTGGCCGAGCTCGGTGAGGGCGACGAAGGCGCGTTGGCTGAGGCTGTTGTGCGCGGAGACCAGAAACAGGATTCGACGGGATGCGCGGGGTTGGGCCATGCCCTCGATGACGGGCCCCCAACGCCTTAATTCCTGTGCGATCGCGCACAGATCCGGGTCGGCCTAGAGCCCCTCGGGGCGCCGCACCGACGGGCTCACGCCACGTCGCCCCTCGCCTTGTCGATCTCGTAGGCGGCGTTGATCAGCCCGATGTGGCTGAACGCCTGCGGGAAGTTGCCGAGCTGCTCGCCGCTCTCGGCGTCGATCTCCTCGGCCAGCAGGCCCAGATCGTTCGCGTAGCCGGCCAGCTGCTCGAACAGCCGCTCGGCGCGCTCGACCTCGCCCGCCTGCGCCAGGCATGAGACGAGCCAGAACGTGCAGATCACGAACGTGCCCTCCTCGCCGCTGAGGCCGTCCAGGTTCATGCCCTCCTCGTTGAGATAGCGCAGCACCATGCCGTCCTGGGTCAACTCGTCGGCGATGGCGTCGATGGTCGAGCGCATCCGCTCGTCGGTGGCGGGCAGGAAGCCCATGATCGGCATCAGCAGCGCGGCGGCATCGAGCTCGTCCGAGTCGAACGACTGCGCGTAGGCCTGCCTGCGCTCGCTCCAGCCGCGCTCCTCCACGGCCGCGCGGATCTCGTCGCGCGCGGCGGCCCACTCGTCAACCTTGGCGTACTCGCCGAGGCTGGGCGCGAGCTTCACGGCGCGGTCGAGGGCGGTCCAGCACATCACCTTGGAGGAGAGGTGGTGGCGCGGCTCGCCGCGCATCTCCCAAATCCCGGAGTCCTTCTCCTTCCAGCGCCGCGCCGCCGTGTCGGCGAGGTCGGCGATGAAGGCCTGGATCTCCATGTGGAGCTCGCCGAGCGGCTCGCGGTAGAGGTGGAGCGAGTTGAGCAGCTCGCCGTAGACGTCCAGCTGGACCTGGTCCCAGGCGCCGTTGCCCACGCGCACGGGCGCCGAGTCGCGCCAGCCGCGCAGGTGCGGGAGCACCCGCTCGGACAGGTCGTGCCGGCCGTCGATCCCATACATGATCTGCAGCGAGCCCTCCCCCGCCCGGCCGCCCGCAGAGCTGGTCATGAACGAGACGAACTCCTCCGCCTCGTCGGGGCAGGCGCCGACGTAGAGCGCCTCGAGGGTCAGGCTGGCGTCCCGGATCCAGGCGTAGCGGTAGTCCCAGTTGCGCTCCCCGCCGACCGTCTCCGGCAGCGAGCTGGTGGGGGCGGCGACGACCGCGCCCGTGGGGCGGTAGGTCAGCCCCTTCAGCACGCGCGAGTTGAAGCGCACGAGCTCGCGGTGCGGGCCGTCGTAGATGTCGTGGTCCGCCTCCCAGGAACGCCAGGCTTCGGCTACGTCGGCGATCCGGTCACGCGCCCGATCCGCGGCCACCGGCTCGTGTGAGCGCGCCTCCGGCGGTGCCCATCGCAGCGAGAAGCCGACCGTCTCCCCCGCGCTCACCGCGAAGGCCGCCCGCATCGTCGAGTCCTCGATCTCCACCGGCACGCCGGCCCGCACCGCGACGCGGCCGACGCCGCCGAAGGTGCGACCGCCTCCGGCCTCCTTGCGGAACAGGGGCTTGACCAGGCCGTACTCGGGCCGTGGCGCCAGCTCGAGCTCGAGCTCGACGCGGCCGCTGACGCCCTCGACCGCACGAAGCAGCTCGTGCGGCGCGTCGAGACCGAGGTCGTGACCGCGCTGGCCCTCCGCGAAGGCGAGCGCGTCGAGCAGGCGCACGGAGCCAGAGTCCGTGGTGAAGGTGGTCTCGATCACGAGCGTGCCGGGCAGGTAGCGGCGCTCGGCACGGAACTCGCCCGCCGGGCGGATCGACCAGTGGCCGGCGTCGGGATCGAGGAGCCGGGCGAAGACCGCGTCGCTGTCGTAGCGAGGCAGGCAGAGCCAGTCGATCGAGCCGGCGCGGTCTACGAGCGCGGCGGTGTTGCAGTCGGCCAGCAGTCCGTAGTTGGCGATCGGCTGGAAGTCTTCGGTCGCGTGCGGAGTGCCGCCGGCGGCCTCGACGTACGCGGTGCTCTCTGTCATGCCTTCACTCCTCCATCGCGGGTTCGTCATGCCCGTGGAGTCCGCGGAGCCCCATGGGCGTTACACGCCTGCGCCGTGTAACGCGGCGCCCCTTCGCGGGACTGCCGCCGCATGCCGACGTTCGTTCGCGTGCTGTCCGTCCCGCTGGTGGCCGTGGTCCTGCTGGGCGGAGGCTGGGTCGCGGGCGCCGTCATCACCAATGACTTCACCACCTCGATGGTCCTGACCGCGGCGTGGGTGGGTCTCGTCGGCGTCGCGTGCCTCGCCCTCGTCCTCCGGAGGCGGGAGATGTGGCCGGCGCTCGCCGCGTTCGCGGTCACGGCAACCGTTGCCGGCGCCTACCTCGGTGCCGAGACGCTGATCGACGACAGGGTTGACGAGAACGTCGTCACGGCCGCCGCAGCGGCGCGCCCCGAGGGCGAAGCCCGACCCGCGAATACGCTGCTCAGGCGCGGGCGGTTCGGGTCGCTCGGACACGAGACGATGGGGGTCGCTCAGGTGATCGACGTGCGGGGCGAGCGGCGCGTCCTCACCCTGACCCGCTTCGAGACCGACAACGGCCCCGACCTGCGCGTCTATCTCTCGACCGCGGACGCGGACCAGGACTCCGCCGGCGAGGACTTCGTGGACCTCGGCGGGCTCAAGGGCAACGTGGGCGATCAGCAGTACGAGATCCCGCGCGGCGCGAACCTCGGGAGGCTCACGAAGGTGGTCGTGTGGTGTCGCGCGTTCTCGGTGGGCTTCGGCGCAGCCGAGCTCCGCGGCGCGTAACGGCCGGGGCGGTCCGATAGACAACACCGCATGCCCGAGTTCGGCGACCTGCTCATCGTGGTCGCGGTGTCCTTCGCCGCGCCGTTCGCGCTCGGCCTGTTCCCTCGGCTTCGCCTGCCTTCCGTGGTGCTCGAGATCATCGCCGGGATCGTGATCGGCCCATCGGTCCTGGGCCTGGTGGAGGTGGATCAGTCCATCGAGGTCGTCGCCGTGATCGGGCTCGCCTTCGTGCTTTTCCTGGCCGGGCTCGAGATCGAGTTCGACAAGCTGCGCGGTCGGGTGCTGCGCCTCACCGCCGCCGGGTTTGCGCTCTCCTTCGCGATCGCGCTCGTGGTCGGCTTCGCCCTGAAGGCGGGCGGCCTGGTCGAGACGCCGCTGCTCGTGGCGATCATCCTCTGCGCGACGTCGCTGGGCGTTCTCATCCCGGTTCTGAAGGACGCCGGCGAGATCTCCACGTCCTTCGGCCAGCTCGTGATCGGCGCCGCCACGATCGCCGACTTCGGCGCGATCATCCTGCTGACGCTGTTCTTCTCGGGCGAGGGCGGCGTGGGCGCCACGCTGCTCTTGCTCGGAGCGCTGGTGCTGCTCGCCGTTGTGGTCTATCTCGTGATCCGCGGGGCCGAGGGCTCGGTGCGGGTCCGCGCGGACCTCCTGCGACTACAGGACACGACCGCGCAGATCCGCGTGCGCGCCGCGATCGTGCTCTTCGTCGGCTTCGCCGCGGTGGCCGAGGCGCTCGGCCTCGAGGTGATCCTCGGCGCCTTCATCGCGGGGATGATCGTTTCGCTGCTCGACCGCGACGAGGTCATGACCCACCCCGACTTCCGCCGCAAGCTCGAGGCGATGGGTTTCGGATTCTTCATCCCGGTCTTCTTCGTCACGAGCGGAGTCCGCTTCGACCTCGACGCGCTGCTGGCGGAGGCCTCCAACCTGGCGATGGTGCCGATCTTCCTCGTCGCGCTGGTCCTCGTGCGGGGACTGCCGGCTCTCCTCTACCGCCGCGTCCTGGACGGCCGGCACGCGGCGATCGCGGGCCTGATGCAGGCAACCTCGCTCCCGTTCATCGTGGCGGCCACGGCGATCGGGGTCGAGCTCGGGCTGGTGGATGCCGCGGAGAGCGCCGCCCTGATCGGCGCCGGGCTGCTGTCGGTGCTGATCTTCCCGCTGCTCGGCCTGACGCTGCTGCGCCGCGGCGAGCCGGGTGGGGCCAAGCCCCGGCCGGCCGTTGGATCTGTAACGCCCGGGCACCCAGCCCGGACCATCTCGCATGGCCCCGTCGAAAGGAGCGATGCAAATGGCTGACACGGAAACGACCGTCGAGCGGACCAAGGGACTGCGCGGCCTCGAAGGCAAGAACGTGCTCGTCACGGGCGGCAGCTCGGGGATCGGGCAGGCGATCGCCGTCAGGTTCGCCGAGTACGGCGCCAACGTGGCGATCAACTACCTACGCACCCCCGAAGAGGCGGAGGACACCGACGCCCAGGTCCAGGCCTGCGTCGCCAAGGTCCAGCGTGAGGGCGTCCGTGACGTGCTCGTGCGGGGCGACGTCTCCAAGGAGGAGGAGGTCGTTGCGATGGTGTCCGACGCCGTCGAGCGGCTCGGCGGCGTCGACGTCCTCGTCAACAACGCCGGCATCCAGATCTCCCGCCCGAGCGACGAGCTCTCGGGCGAGGACTTCGACAAGGTGATCGCGGTCAACCTGCGCGGCGCCTTCATGTGCGCCCGCGAGGCGATCCGGCACTTCCTCGCTGATGAGAAGCCGGGCGTGATCATCAACGTCTCGAGCGTCCACCAGATCATCCCCAAGCCCGACTACCTCGGCTACTCCGCGTCGAAGGGCGGCATGCAGAACCTCACCCGGACCCTGGCGCTCGAGTACGCGGGCCGCGGCATTCGCGTGAACGGGGTCGGCCCCGGCGCGACCGTCACCCCGATCAACCGCGCCTGGATCGACGACCCCGAGAAGCGGAGGGCGGTCGAGGAGCACATTCCCATGCGGCGCGCCGGCGACGCCGACGAGATGGCCGGCGTGACCGCCTTTCTCGCCAGCGACGACGCGGCCTACATCACGGGCCAGACGCTCTTCGTCGACGGGGGCCTGACGCTGTTCCCGAGCTTCGCCACCCCCTGGTCGTCCGAATGACCGTGACCGGCAGAGTCGAAAGCCGTTGGTGGCCGTCGCCCTTCGGGCCAGACGACCAGATCGGCATGCTGCGCCACGTGGACGAGGCGAAGCGCCTCGAGGCGCTCGACCTCGTCCGCGAGGGCAGGCTGTACGACCTGGGCCGGGAGCTCCACGAGGACATCCCGACCTTCCCCGGACGCTTCTTCCGCCAGACCCTCGTCACGACGGCGCACCACGCCAACGCGGGCATGCCGGTGGGCAGCAACGAGGTGAACTGGGTCACCGAGCAGGTCTCGGCGACCATGCAGCTCGGCACCCACCTGGACGCGCTGAGTCACTTGCAGATCGGCGAGCGCGGCTACAACGGCTGGTCCGTCGCCGACCTCGCCGGCACCTCCGGGGTCCGGCGGCTCGGAGTGGAGACGGTGCCGCAGATCGTGACCCGCGGCCTGCTCGTGGACGTCCCGGCGGCGCGCGGGGTGGACCGCCTGGAGCTCGGCGCGGTGATCACGATCGAGGATCTCGACGGCATCCGGCCCTCGCCGGGTGACGCCGTGCTGTTCCACACCGGCTGGGGCGCGCACTGGGACGACCCCGACCGCTACCTGGCCGGCGAGCCAGGCCCCGGCTGCGAGGTGGCCGAGTGGCTCGTGGAGCACGGCGTGGCCCTCACAGGCTGCGACACCTGGAGCTGCGGCCCGGTGCCCGCCGAGGACCCGGAGCGCCCCTTCGAGGTTCCTCAGATCCTGAACGTGCACCACGGCGTGTTCGTGGTCGAGAACCTGGACACCTCCGAGCTCGCCGCCCAGGGCATACGCGAGTTCGCCCTGATCCTGACGCACCCCAAGCTCCGCGGCGCCACCGGCGCCTGGACATCCCCCGTCGCCCTCGTCTGAGGAGGACTCGCGCCATGGCAGACCACTACGACGTGATCATCATCGGCACCGGAGCCGGAGGAGGCACGCTGGCCCACCGGCTGGCGCCTTCCGGCAAGAAGCTCCTGGTGCTCGAGCGCGGCGGCTACCTGCCGCGCGAGCCCGAGAACTGGGACTCCAAGGAGGTATTCGGCAAGGAGCGCTACGTCACGACGGACCAGTGGATCGACAAGAACGGCGAGCGCTTCAGGCCCCACGCCCAGTACTACGTGGGCGGCAACACCAAGTTCTACGGGGCGATCCTCTTCCGCTTGCGCGAGCGTGACTTCGAGGAGGTGCGGCACTATGGCGGCATCTCGCCCGCCTGGCCGATCGGCTACGCGGACATGGAGCCCTACTACGCCGAGGCCGAGAGGCTGTACCTGGTCCACGGCGAGGCCGGCGAGGACCACACCGAGCCGTGGCGCGCCGCGCCGTTTCCCTACCCGGCCGTCTCGCACGAGCCGCGCATCCAGCAGCTCCACGACGACTTCGTCAAGACCGGTCACCATCCGTTCCATCTGCCGGTGGGCGTGGACCTGAACGAGTCCGACCCGGAGGCGGGGCGCTGCGTCCGCTGCGATCGCTTCGACGGCTTTCCGTGCCTGACCGACGGCAAGGCCGACGCGCACGTCCTCTGCATACGGCCTGCGCTCGAGCACGACAACGTCACGCTCGAGACGCACGCCAAGGTGGTGCGCCTCGAGACCGGCGGGTCCGGCCGCTCGGTCAGCCGGGTCGTGGTCGACCGCCGGGGCGTGGAGGACGCCTACACGGCCGATCTGGTGGTCGTCTCGTGCGGCGCCGCGGAGTCGCCGGCGCTGCTCCTGCGCTCGGCCGACGACAGGCATCCGAACGGCCTGGCCAACTCATCCGACGCCGTGGGCCGCAACTACATGGCGCACATCAACTCGGGCGTGATCGCGATCTCCCAGACTCCGAACGACACCAAGTTTCAGAAGACCCTCGGAGTGAACGACTACTACTGGGGCGCCCCGGACTCCGAGCTCCCGCTCGGGCACATCCAGATGCTCGGGAAGTCGGACCGCAACATCCTGCGCGCCGGCGCTCCGTGGTTCGCGCCCGGGGTCGCGCTCGACTACATGGCCAAGCACGCGCTCGACTTCTGGCTCACGACCGAGGACCTGCCCTACCCGGACAACCGGATCACGGTCGACCGCCAGGGAACGATCCACCTGTCGAAGACGTTCCACAACGAGGAGCCGCACAGGCGGCTCCTCGCCAAGCTGAAGGGCTTGCTCGGCCACCTCGGCGCCTCCGAGCGGATGATCCCGCGCTGGTCGGTGCTCGACCAGCGCATCCCGCTGGCCGGCATCGCCCACCAGTGCGGCACCGTGCGCTTCGGACACGACCCGAGGAGCTCCGTGCTCGACGTGAACTGCAAGGCGCATGACCTCGACAACCTGTACGTCGTCGACACCAGCTTCTTCCCCTCGTCCTCGGCGGTGAACCCGGCGCTGACCGCGATGGCGAACGCCCTTCGGGTGGGTGACCACCTGCTCGAGCGTCTCGGCGCCAGAGTGGCGGCCGAGGAGGTGGCCGCGCGATGAGCGCATCGAAGACAGCCGACACGCTCGCGAGCGCGATCGGCAAGGGGCTCCTTGCGGGCTTCGCGGGCACGGCGGCCATGACGGTCTCCAGCACGCTCGAGGCCAAGCTCCGCGGCCGTGCGCCCTCGTCCGCCCCGGCGAGGGCCACGGCAAAGGTGCTCGGTATCAAGGAGTTCGAGGACAGCGTCGCCCAGGCCCGCTTCAACGACCTCGCCCACTGGGGCTACGGGACCGGATGGGGCGTGGTCCGCGGCTTGCTCGCGGCGACGGGCCTGACCCCCAGGGCGGCCACGGTCGCGCACGGAGCAGCCATCTACGGCGCGGCTCAGGTCACACTTCCGGCCCTCGAGATCGCTCCGCCGGCGGTGTTCTGGCCCCGGGAGGAGATCGCGATCGACGCGTTCCACCATGCCGTGTACGCGGCGGCCGCGGGCGCCGCGTACGAGCTGATCGGAGACGGCCGGCGTTGACCGACGGACCCATCCCCCGCGCCGAGCGACTCGGCCTCGAGCCGTAATCCGCCCTGGCCGGTGCGCCGTCCGCGCTGTAGGGTCACCGAAGCGGTGGAGGACGATCGCGCCCTTGTCGAGCGACTGCGCGCCGGCGACGAGCGAGCGTTCGAGGCACTGGTGGCCCGCCACGACGGGGCCCTGCGCCGCGTTGCGCGGACGTTCGTGCGGACGGACTCGGCCGCCGACGACGTCGTCCAGGAGACATGGCTCGGCGTGGTGCGGGGCCTAAGCGGCTTCGAGGGTCGCTCGAGCCTGCGCACCTGGATCTTCCGCATCCTCGTGAACAAGGCCCGGACGCGCGCGACCCGCGACGCGCGCAGCCTGCCCTTCTCGGCGATCGAGACCGCCGAGAGCCCCGCCGTCGAGCCCGCCGCATTCGCCGCCGACGGCCGCTGGGTCAGCGCCCCGGCTCGGCTCGAGGCCGACCCCGAGAGCGGGCTCCTCAGCGCCGAGCTGCGCCGGCATCTGGTTCGGGCGGTCGATGAGCTCACGCCCGATCAGCGGGCCGTGATCACGCTGCGCGACCTCGTGGGGCTGCCCGCCCGGGAGGTGTGCGACCTGCTCGAGCTGAGCGACGCCAACCAGCGGGTCCTGCTGCACCGGGCCCGTGCCCGCGTCCGCACCGCCCTGCTACCCCTTGTAGAGGTGACGAGATGAGGCGCTTGTTCGGACGGCCACGCAGGCACGCGCACGATCCGCTCGTGTGCCGCGAGTTCGTGGAGCTCGTGACCGACTATCTCGAGGGCGCGCTGCCCGAGGAGGAACGCATCCGCTTCGAGGCCCACCTGAACGAGTGCGACGGCTGCAGCGGCTACCTGGAGGACATGCGCCGACTCGTCGGATCGCTGAACGAGCTCCCCGACCCGCCGCCCGATCCCGCCACGCGCGAGGCCCTGTTGCGCGCCTTCCGCGACCTGCGGTAACCGTCCTGACACGCTCGGGGCAGCCGATTCGGCGTTGGCCCGGGGCCGCCCCTCAGGTCCCGGCGTGCAGCGCCGCCCTCAGGCCGGCGAGGTCGGTCGATCCGAAGACCACGCGGTTTCGGGTCGCCACGTAGACGAGATCGAGATCGACTCCGGCCCGGGCGATCTTCCGGGTCAGGTCCGCCAGGACGCCGGGGCGGTCCTCGACGTCCACCACTACGACCTCGCGCTCGCGGGTGACCGCGAGATGCGAGATCCCCAGCAGGTGCCTCACCGCCCCGGCGTGCGGCACGAGGATGTGGACCTCGGCCCGCTCGCCGGGCCCGAGGCACGTGGCCGCGGCGATGTTCACGCCGGCGTCGCTGATCGCGGCCGCGACCTGCGCCAGCGCCCCCGGAGTGTTCTCGATGTCGATGACCAGGTCGACTGCCATGGGCGGCTGCGGCGTGAGCCTACTAACGGCATCCCGAAGGGCGATGAGTCGGGTCTCGCGGGAGAGTCTCAAGGAAAGCCAGACCGACCCCGAAGGAGGACCCGATGAACAAGGTGATCTACTCGATGGGGCTGTCGCTCGACGGCTACATCGCCCGACCGGGCGGTGAGATCGCCCTCGTGCCGGACGAGGAGCTGCACCGCTTCCACAACCAGCAGGCGCGCGAGATCGGGGCGCATCTGTACGGGAGGCGTCTCTGGGAGGTGATGTCCGTGTGGGACACGTACGCGGACGAGAATCGCTCGGCGCCGGAGTACGAGCTCGAGTTCGCGCACATTTGGCAGGCCGCGCCGAAGTTCGTGTTCTCGCGCACGCTGGACGAGGTCGAGGGCAATGCCACGCTCGTCAAAGAAGACATCCCCCAGACCGTGGCCCGGTTGAAGCGCGAAGCCGACGGAGATCTGGCGGTCGGGGGCGCCGACCTCGCCTCCACGTTCATGGAGCTCGGCCTGATCGACGAGTACCAGCCGGTCGTCCACCCGGTGGTCCTCGGCGGCGGGACCCCATTCTTTCCGCCGCGCGACGAGAGCGTCGAGCTGCGGCTCGTCGAGACGCGCACCTTCGGCTCCGGGGCGGTCTACCTCCGCTATGAGGACTCATCGGCACGCATGTCGGCTATATAGGTGCCTCATGGGCTCATTCCTTCGAGGTGCCTCGGTGGCCGCCGTCGTGACCGCAGTCGCGGCGATTCCCGCGGGGGCGCAGCCGGAAGGCTCGAAGCCGGGCGCTTCCCCGCGTGCCGACGCGGCCGGCCAGCAGCCGGACCTGCACCGCTGGCGCATGACGCGGCACGGCTTCGGCCGTCTCAAGGTCGGCCTGAACAGGGCCAAGATCGAACGGCGGACCGGACGGAGGCTCAGGTTCTCCTACAACACCGGTTCGTGCGCCATCTGGGGCATCCGCGGGGTCCGCGGCCTCGCGATCATGACCATCCGGGGACGGCTCGCCCGCGTGGACGCATACCGAGGGACGTGGCGCACGAGCGAGGGCATCCGCATCGGAGACACCGAGCGGGAGATCCGCGAGCGCTATCCGCGGCTGCGCACCGAGCCGCATCCCTACGACCCGGACGGGCAGTACCTGATCGTCCGCGGGGCCAACCGCCGGGTGGTCTTCGAGACGAACGGGGACGACGAGGTGACGAGCTTCCGCGGCGGTCGTGTGCCGCCGGTCATGTACATCGAGGGCTGCGCCTGAGCTAGTAGAGGCTGATGTGGGTTCGCCTACGCTCTAACGGGTTGGTGTGCCGTTGGCCCAACCCGGCCGGGCCAACGGCCGGGCTGGGGAAAGGGGTGTGCAAGCGCGGCCGCCGTGGGTCACCGCGAAGAAGAATCGTCGAAAGATCCTTTCGCCGAATTTCCTTCGGGCAGCGGCGGTTCCCGGCGAGACCAGTGGCATAACTGTCCTGCCTTGTTGCCCTCCTGGGGCCACAAGTCCGGACGGTACGGACCTTCGCGAGCGCGGCCGTCGAACGATCTTCGGAATGGCCGGTCCAAGACCGCGGCGACCTGGGCAGCACCCCAACGCCGGGCCGCCTTCATTGCGGTCGTTAGACGCCGCGCCGACGCTACGTCAACGGACCGCGAACCCACATCAAGCCTGAGACCACTAGGCGGCTGACCTGACGCCGCTGCGCCAGCTCAGGACCGCCCCTCGCACGGCGGCCACGAACGCCTGGAGGGCGAGCGGCGAGCCCTGATCGCGGTGCCACGCCAACGCGACCCGGCGCGGCGGCACCCAGTCGCGAAGCCGGACCGTCGTCGTGCGGGGGTCGTCGTGGTCGATCGAGAGCTCGGTCATGAGCGCGGCAACGCCGCCCTCGGCCACCATCGCCTGGATGATGGCGTTGTCCTCGGCCCGGGCCGCAAAGCTCAGGTCGACCCCCAGCCCCCGCAGGTAGGACTCGACCCGCTCCTCGGCAACGCAGCGGCCGCAGCCCACCAGCGGCATCCCGCCCAGCGCCTCGAGCGGGACGGTGGTGCCCCGCAACGGCGAGTCGGCGGGCACCAGCAGGAGGTAGTGATCGTCGAGCAGCTCTTCGGTCGCGAAGGGCCCGTCCGGGAGCGGGAGGCCGCAGAAGGTGACGTCGATGCCTCCCCGGCGAACCAGCTCCACGAGCGCGGCCATGTCCGGCCGCTCGTGGATCTCCAGTTGGAGGTCGGGATTGGACTTCGCGAGGCGGGCGGCCGCTCCCGGGAGGATTCGCACGCCGACGCTCTGGAACGTCCCCACCCGCACGGTTCGGGCGCCGCCTCGCGCAAGGGCATCGAGCTGCGTGTGGGCGATCCTCATGCGAGCGAGCACGGGCTCGGCATGGCCCAACAGCAGGGACCCCGCGGGAGTGAGGCCGACCGGCCTGCGGCCGCCCGGGCGGTCGATCAGCGCCTGGCCGACGAGACGCTCGAGCGCGGCGATCTGATGGCTGATCGCCGACTGGGTGTAGCCGAGCTCGTCGGCGGCTCCGCCGAATGATCCGGTGGCCTCGATCGCCTGGAGCGCGGCGAGGTAGCGCAGCTCCATGCGCATCCACCCGTTGGCACTCATGCGACCAAAGCTACTCGCGCCGAAGCTCGGGCCGGCCCGCGGATGGTTAAGCGCGGATTGTGATCGCTGCGACAAGGAATCCGAGTTGCTTCGGCGAGCTCGCTCCCCGACGCTGCTCGGCGTGCAGCGAGCTGAGGAGAAGCCATGAAACGTCGTCGGAAGTTGGCCGGTGCGGCAGCGTGTCTCGTCCTGGCGGTCGGGCCGGCGGCCTGCGGCGGGGACGACGACGATGACGGCGGTGGCGGCGAAGGCGGCAGCGGGAAGACGGTCAACGTCTACTCGTCGCTGCCGCTCCAGGGCGGGCAGCGCCTCCAGACGACGGCGATGGTGGACGGCATCAAGCTCGCGCTGGAGCAGGCCGGCGGCAAGGCCGGGCAGGTGAAGGTCACCTACACGTCACTGGACGACTCGACAGCGCAGGCCGGCACGTGGACGCCTGAGGCCACCTCGGCGAACGCCCGCCGGGTTGCGCAGGACGACGCTGCGATCGCCTACATCGGCGAGTTCAACTCGGGCGCCAGCGCGATCTCGATCCCGCTCCTGAACGAGGTCCCCGTCGCTCAGATCAGCCCTTCGAACACCGCCGTGGGCCTGACCTCGGACGAACCGGGCGCGGACGAGGGCGAGCCCGACAAGTACTACCCGTCGGGCACGCGCCACTACCTGCGCATCGTGCCGAAGGACACCATTCAGGGCGCCGCTCTGGCGACGCTGATGAGCGAGGACGGCTGCGGCAACGCGTACATCCTCAACGACAAGGAGGTGTACGGCGAGGGCCTGGCGCGGAACATCGAGAGCGCGGCGACAGAGGTTGGAGTCGATGTGCTGGCGAACGAGGGCATCGACCCGAAGGCGCCGAACTTCCGCTCCCAGGCGGCGACGATGAAGTCGGAGGGAGCGGAGTGCTTCGTGTTCGCCGGGGTGACTCCAAACGGCGCGGTCCAGCTGTACAAGGACGTGTCAGCCGCTCTGCCCGAGGCCCGGCTCTACGGACCGGACGGGGTCTCGAACCCGGAGTTCTTCGATGCGCGGGAGGGAGGCCTCCCGGCGGAGGTGGCGGCGAAGGTCAAGGTCACCGTGGCCACGCTGTCGCCGGACGAGTACCCGCCCGAGGGGCAGAGGTTCTTCGATCAGTTCCGGGAGATGTACGACGTGAAGGCCGTGGACCCGTACGCGATCTACGGCTACGAGGCGATGCGGCTCGTGCTCGACACGTGCGAGCAGCTGGGCCCGGACTGCACCGACAGGCAGGCCATGATCGACGCGCTGTTCAACACGAAGGGTCGTGAGTCGGTGCTCGGCACCTACGACATCGACGAGAACGGCGACACGACGATCACGGACTACGGCGTCTACCGGGTCGAGGGGGGCGAGCTCGTGTTCGACCGGACGATCCAGGCGGCTCAGTAGGCCCTCCGCCGGGACGGGCGAGGCGCGCGCCCGGTCGCTTCGGCGCGACGGAGGTTGCCTCTGCGGTCCCCGCATCGAGGCCGGCTTGACATATTCCTATATCGGTATATATTTCCCGGCATGGCACGAGCAGCGACCACGGCGGATGCGTTCAACGCGGTGGCCGAGCCCCGGCGGCGCCAGATCCTCGACGTGCTGGCCGGCGGCGAGCGCCCCGTGAACGACCTCGTGCGCGCGCTCGAGCTGGCTCAGCCCCAGGTGTCCAAGCACCTACGGGTGCTGCGAGAAGTGGGAGCGGTCGACGTGCGCGAGGAAGGACGGCAGCGCCTGTACCGGCTGAACGGACGCGCGCTCAAGCCCATCCACGACTGGGTGAAGAGCTATGAGCGCTCCTGGTCGGAGCGGTTCGACGAGATGGATGTCGTTTTGGAGGACCTCAAGCGGAAGGAGCAGGAAGATGTCGGAGATGACGAGTAGCGGGTCGGCGAAGGTGACGCTGCCGACGGACACGCAGATCCTGATCACCAGGGAGTTCGACGCACCGAAGCACCTCGTCTACAAGGCGTGGACGACGGCGGAGCTGGTCAAGCGCTGGTGGAACGCGAAGCGCGGCGAGGTCACCATCGCCGACATCGACCTTCGGGTCGGCGGCACGTGGCGCTGGGTGATGGTGACCGACGACGGGTTCGAGGTGGCCTTCCACGGCGAGTACCGGGAGCTCGTCCCGAACGAGAAGATCGTCACGACCGAGGTCTACGAGGGCATGCCCGACGCCGCGGCGCTCAACACGCTGACGCTCACGGAGGAGGACGGGCGCACGACCATGACCCTCCTCGTGGACCACGCAAGCAGGGAGCACCGCGACGGACACATCGAGTCCGGCATGGAGGCCGGCATGCAGGACGCCCTGGACCTGCTCGAGCAGGTCGCGATCTCGCTTCGCTGACCCGCCATCGGAGTGTGGGCCGTCAAAGTCACGCATATGGCGCCTTTGACGGCCCACACTCGGGGCTGCCGGGCTCACGGTCCTCGGGCCTGGACGGCGCGGCCTGCCCGACCGCGTGGCCGCCCTGGACGGCTGTCTCGTGCTCGACAGCTCGCCCGAGGGCGGTACGCGGTTGCGGGCGGAGTTCCCCGATCTAGAACCCGAGCGCCGACGAGCCGCCGACGACCGGCAATGTCACCGTGCTGTGGTCCGGGTCCAGCGTGAGCTGGGTGCCGGGCAGTGGCCGGAGCGTGTAGTCGAAGTCCGTGGAGACCACGACGAGGCCGATCCGGTGGCCGGCCTTGAACACGTAGTCGTCGGGCTGCAGGTCCCAGCGGAAGCGGTACTCCTTGCCCTGCCTGACGCGGTCGCTTCGCCACAGGCTGTTCCGGTTCTGCGGGTCCATCCAGCCGCGGGTGACCATCAGCGGCGCCTGGCCCGAGGGCCCGTAGTCCACGAGCACCGCGGTCAGGTTCGCCGCGCTGCGGTTGTCGATCGACATGCGCAGCGAGACCCAGGGCGTGCCGCTGATGCGGACGTCGCGGCTCAGGTTCGGCGAGCGATAGATCAGACGGTTCGGATGGGCCGTGTCAGGGCTCTGGATCAGGACGGAATCGGTGTCGAGCTCGCGACCGCGGTCCACGAAGCTCTGGTCGCGGCTGCCGCCCCGCGAGCGCGTGGATAGCTCGCCGGGTGCCGTGGAGCTGTCGGCGGACAGGTCCAGCCTCGCGGTGCGGGCGCCCGGCAGCGGCCAGTCGGCCTCGTGGACGTAGGCGCCGTCCTCGCGCTCGATGCTCGAGCGCGGCTCCGAGAGGATCCCGTTCTGCACGCCGAAAAGCTCGTGGTCGAACCACCGGTTCTCGGTCAGCTTGTAGCGCGCGAAGTCCGCCGCGTCGCTCGTCGCGCTTTCGCCGCCGTGGCCGCCGTTGTGCAGCCACAGCTTCCGCGGCACGCCCAGGTCGGCGAGGCGGTACCACCACTCGGCGAAGGCCTTCGTCATCACGTTCCAGTCGTTCAGGCCGTGCACGACGAACACGCTCGACTCCACGCCGCGAACGCGCCTCAGGTAGTCGCGCTCCCACCAGAACTGGCTGAAGTTGCCGGTCTCGCGGTCCTGCTCGCTGTTCAGGAACCTCATCACGGGGGCGCACACGCCCAACATCCGCGGGCCGCCGGTGAACGCGGCCAGCACGTCGGTGTCCTCGCCCTGGAACGCGTTGTCGCCAACGCCCTGGGTGTTCGAGTGCGGCGCGCGCACGAGCCCGTTGGCGCGGTAGTAGTCGTACCAGCTGGAGATCGCCGAGATGGGGACGATCGTCTCGAGGCCCTCGACGCCGGTCGTGGCGACCTGATTCGGCAGCGTGCCGTTGTAGGACACGCCGATCATGCCCACGGCGCCTGTGGTCCAGTCCGCCCGCACGGGCTCGCCGGCCTCGTTCCAGCCGCGTGCGCGGCCGTTCAGCCAGTCGATCACGGCCTTTGTGCCGAGCGTCTCCCCGCGGGCGCCGACGTCCGGGCAGCCGTCGGAGTTGAAGGTGCCGATGCTCTCGCCGAGCACGACCGCGTAGCCGCGCGGCACGTAGTAGTTGTCGAGCGAGCCCGGCAGGTCGGGGATGGCGCGGGCGCGCGCCCGCGCGCGGGCCTTCGCCCGGGCCGCGGTGACGCCGCGCCGGGAGGCGGCGGCCCGGGCGTCCCTACCGGCGTCCTCCTGCGGCATCCGGTCGACGTCGACCGGGTGGTTCGGCAGCGCGCCGAGGTTGCCGCGGTACGGGCTGTGCTCGAACACCACGGGGACCTTGATGTCCTGCGACTCCGTCTCGCCCGGCCGGCTGATCCGGATGCGGATCCGGTCGCGCGCGCCGTCTCCGTCGCTGTCGACCTCCGACTCCACGAACACGACCTCCTCGATCGCGTTCGCGAACGGGAAGATCGGCTGCGTCACACCGCCCTCCACGTTCAGCCACGGCGGCGGCGAGGGGTCCTGGGCGGCCGCGGGGGCGACCGGCAGGGCAAACACGGGGAACGCGGCCACGGCAGCGACCACGAGGCGCAGATGACTTGCTGTTGGCATGGTCCCCCCTCGGGCGAGATTTCAGGGCTGCCGCTGCGCGGCGACCGGGCTATACCCGGGCCGCGTGGGGCCCATGCCTCCAATTCGGCGCCCTGTCAGGACGATCGTGAGCGGCGCTTCCGGCCCACGGCCCGGACCAGCTGCGCCTTACCCATCTTCGAGCGGCCGTCGATGCCGAGCTTGGCGGCCTCGCGCCGGAGCTCGGTCACGGTCATCGCCCCGGCGCCGCTGCCGGTGCCCTTCGAGGCGCCGCGCTTGCGCGCCGCGGCCTTGGCCCCCTCGCGCCCGAGCGCGGAGCGGGTCTTGCTGGAAAGCTTCGTGATGGTCTTCTTCTGGCGCGCCCCGGCCTGGGCCTTCTTGACGTTCTTCTTCGCGGTCTGGCGCTGCTTCTGACTGGCCATCTTGCCTCCGTGTTCGCCGTCCGGTAACTCATACCCGGCGCGCGGTTGCCCGACAGCGGATAATTGACCATCTGGCCCGCGCCCGCGTGCGCAACCGGATGCTGAGCGCGGGCGACTGGCACTCGACCTTCGTGACCTCGATCTCGTCCAACGGCGACGGCATCATCTACGGCCCGTACTACGGGCCGATGATCCCGGCAAACCCGCACATCAAGTTCTCTGGGGCTGTAAAGGTCTGACGGAGCCCGCGCTCGCCCTCGCACTCCTGGCCCTCTTCGCGGTGGGCGCGCAGTTGCTCGCCCATGCCGCGGCGGTGCCGCAGATCGTGACGCTGCTCGCCATCGGCGTGCTGGTCGGCCCGGACGCGCTGGGGATCATCGACCCCGACGAGCTGCTGGGAGCCACGCTTGAGCCATTCGTCACGCTTGCCGTGGGCGTCGTGCTGTTCGACGGCGCCCTGAAGCTGCGCCACGAGGACCTCGCCTCAGGCGCCTGGCAGGCGGTGGTGCGCCTCGTGACGGTCGGTGTGGTCGTGAGCTGGGCGCTCGGGACGGTGGCCGTCCGCTTCCTGCTCGACCTGGACTGGGGCATCTCCATCCTCATCGGCGCGATCCTCACGCTGTCCGGACCGACCGTCGTCGGCCCGCTGATGCAGCACGTGCGCCCATCGCCGCAAATCCGCGCGGTCCTCGACTGGGAGGGCGTGCTGGTCGACCCCATCGGCGCCATCCTGGCTGTGCTCGTCTTTCACGCGGTGCTGGCCGGGACGGCCGAGGTCGAGGTCGGCGAGTTCTTCCTGACGATCGTGTGCGGGGCCGCGCTCGGGGTCGTGGCTGCCGTGATCATCATCGCGCTGCTGCGCGCGACCCCGGCCCCCATCCACCTGCGGGTCACCACCATGCTCGCGGTGCTGCTCGTGGCCGTCGGGGCTGCGGATGCGGTCTACGAGGACGCCGGCCTGGTCACCGCGATCATCGTCGGCGCGGCGATCGCGCGCTCAAAGGGTGTGATCCCGGAGGGCCGGGAGGCCGAGTTCGCAACGTTCGGCGACACGCTCGCGCATTTCCTGATCGGCGTCCTGTTCGTCACGCTGGCGGCTCGCGTGGACCTCGGCGCGGTCGTGGACCTCGGACTCGCCGGGCTCGCGCTCGTCGCGGTGCTGATCCTCGTGCAGCGGCCGGCGGACGTAGCGGCCTCGACGATCGGCACCGTGCTGACGCTGCGCGAGCGGGTCTTCGCCGCCGGGGTCATGCCGCGCGGAATCGTGGTGGCGGCCACCGCCTCGGCGTTCCAGCTCTCCCTGGTCGAGGCGGGGGTGGAGGACGCCGACCAGCTGGTCCCCGTCTGTTTCCTCGTGATCGCCGCCACCGTGCTCGTCTACGGCCTGGGGGCCCGGCCGCTGGCGCGCGCGCTCGGCCTCAGCGCCGACGAGGCCGCGACGCCACCCAGCGACACGCCTGCGCCATCGCAGCCCGCGCGCTCGGGCTCGCCGCGGTGAGCTCGGCGAAGGCGTGTGCCTGGCCCGGGTGCGTCGCCACGGTCGTTTCGACTCCCGCCTCACGCAGGCGGAGGCCGTAGGCAAGTCCCTCGTCGTACAGCGGATCGAACCCGGCGAGCGCCAGGTACGTGGGCGGCATGCCGGCCAGGTCGTCGGCCAGCAGCGGCGAGGCGTGCGGATCGAGCGCGTCCTCCTCGCGTCCCAGGTAGTGCGAGCGGAACCACCGCATCTGCTTGGCCGTGAGCAGCGGGCCGTCGGCAAAGGTGCGGTACGACGCGTGCTCGCGGGAGAGGTCGGTGACGGGATAGATGAGCAGCTGAAAGGCGAGCCGCTCGCCGCCGGCGCTCGCAGCCACCGTGGCCAGATTGCCGCCCGCGCTGTCCCCGCCCACCCCGACGCTGTCAGCCCCGAGACGCTGCGCGTTCGCGAGCGTCCACTCGAGGGCCGCGCGCGCGTCCTCCACCGCCGCCGGGAAGGGGTGCTCGGGCGCGAGCCGGTAGGGCGCGGACAGCACTCGCGCACGCGCATGGCGAGCGAGGAAGCGGCAAACGCCGTCGTGCGTGGCGGGCGAGCCGAACACCCAGCCGCCGCCGTGCAGGTAGAGCAGCAGCTGACCGGGCCGGGGGGCGCCGGCGGGCACGTATAGCCGGGCGGAAAGGGCTCCGGCGGGTGCCGGCACCGCGAGCCCCTCCGACGACACCGTGCGGTCGATCCGCGGGGCGAACGCGCGCGCCTCACGCTCGATCTCGCGGCGCGCATTTCGAGGCTCGAGGTCGGCGAAGTCCGGCCAGCCGAAGCGGTCGAGCAGCGCGAGGATCAGCTCGATGTCGGGCTCGAGCCGGCGTCCGCCCCGCTCATAGCGGTGTCCGGCGGCGGCGGCGTGGGAGAAGCCGCGCAGAGCCCGGGCCAGCGCGGCGTGTGCCCGTCGCGGCATGGCCCCGGCCGCCGCGAGGGCGAGCCTCTGGCAGCGCGGCCTCTGCCACGCGGATCTCGCCGGGCGGGACAAGGCGAGCGGTGATATAGCATCGCCGGCGAGTCGAGGCGACCCGCCCGGTCCGCCGGATTCAGCCACGATGACTCAGCACGCTCTCGGCTTCGACGTCGGCCTCTCGGGAGTGCGGGCGACCGTGGTGCGCGATGACGGTGTCCTTGTGGCGAGCGCGCGACGACCGCACGGACGGGCGCGCATGGGCGACGGGATCGCCGAGCACGACCCCGGGGAATGGCTCGCGGGCGTGGCGGCGGCCGGCGCCCGGGCGCTGGCGTCGGCAGAGGGCGCGCGGATCGCGGTCGTGGGCGTGGCCGCGCTCGGGCCGGCGCCCGTGCTCGTGGACGACGAGCTGCGGCCGCTCACGCCGGCGCTCCTGTTCGCGCTCGACCGCAGGGCGGAGCCGCAGCGGCTCGACATGGTCGAGCGGGGGTCCTCCGAGGGCCCCGACGCGACGCTCGACAGCGCGCTGCCCAAGCTCGCCTGGTGGCTCGAGCACGACCCGGAGACGGCCGCCGGCGCGAGGTGGGCGCTCGATGCCACCGGCTTCGTGGTCGGCTCGCTCACCGGTGTCGCCGTGATGGACTCGATCACCGCGGCGGACTACGCCCTTCCCGGCGTGGAGGCGCCGGTGCCGCTGCCCGATCCTCTCGACGCCACGGCCGTGGCCGGCGGCCTCGAGCCCGGCTGGGCGGAGCGTCTTGGCCTCCCGGCCGGGGTTCCCGTGACCGCGGGCACCTACGACTCCTTCGCCGACCTCGCCGCCGCGGGCGTGCGGCGCCCGGGCGACAGCGGCTTGGTGCTCGGAAGCACCACGATCGTCTGCCGCGCGGTGGACCACGGGTTCGAGCCTCCGGCGGGGCTCGGGGTGTCGGACTACCCGGGCGACGGTGTGGTCGCGGGCGGCTGGACGCTGTCCGGCGGCCTGGTGCTCGACTGGTTCGCGGAGCGCTTCGCCGCCCACGACGACGTCGCGCGGGCGGCCGCGGAGCGTGAGCCCGGCGGGCTGCTCGCACTGCCCTACGTGTCGGGCGAGCGCACGCCCCTATGGGACCCGTTCGCGCGCGGCGCGGTGATCGGACTCTCCCTCGAGAGCGGGCCCGCCGAGGTCCACCGGGCACTGGTGGACTCGCTGGCGCTGACGGCCCTCGACCACGCCGAGCGCCTCGAGCCGGCGCTCGGGCGGTGCGGGACATGGGGCGCCACAGGAGGCGGCACACGCCACCCCCTCTGGGCTCAGGCGACGGCGGACGCGCTCGGAGCGCGACTCGAGATCGCCCCGGACGCCGGCGAGGCGGTCGGCCCCGCGCTGCTGGGGCTGCGGGCGATCGGCGCCGAGCCCGAGCGGCGGCCCGCGGCCGTACTCGAGCCAGACCCGCGCCGCGCCGAGCGCTACCGCGAGCTGCTGCCCGCCTTCCGCGAGCTCGCGACGGCCGTGGCCCCCATCATGCGAACACTCAAGGGGTCAGACCCTCACCCCGGGGGGAGGGTCAGACCCTCACCCGGGGGGGAGGAGCGGGTTTCGTGATTCCCAGGACCATGCGCGTCGCGCGGCTCCATGGCGTCCGGGATGTGCGGGTGGAGTCGCTGCCCGTGCCCGAGCCGGCGCCGGGCGAGCTGCTCGTCCGGATCGAGGCCTGCGGGGTCTGCCCCACCGACGCCCGCAAGTACGCGATCGGCGTGAACGACGGCGACTACCCATTCAACCCGGGCCACGAGTGGGTCGGCCGGGTGGTGGACGCCGGCGACGGCGTGGAGGGAATCGCCCCCGGCGAGCGCGTCTACGGCGACACGTACGGCGGCTACGCGGAGTTCACGACCATCGGGGCCCGCCCGCAGGGGTGGTCGCGGGGCGCGCTTCCGCTCGGGGATCTCCCGGTCGAGCGCGCGATCTTCGTGGAGCCGCTTGCCGACTGCCTCCACGCGGTGCACGACCAGGCGCGGGTGGCGGGCGGCGACCTCGTGGCGGTGCTGGGGGCCGGCTCGATGGGCCTCCAGCTGATCGCGGTGGCCGCAAGAGCGGGCGCCCGGGTGCTGGCGGTGGAGCCGCGCGAGGACAGGCGCGCCCTCGCCGAGCGGTTCGGCGCCGAGCTCACCGTCGACCCCCGCGGCTGGCGGGAGGCCGCCGCCGATTGGACCGGCGGCGCCGGCCCGGACGCCATCGTCGTCGCCCTCGGTCGCGGTGACGTCGTGGCCGACGCCGTGGACGCCTGCGGGACGGGCGGACGCGTGGTGCTCTTCGCGGGCTTCGGGAACGAGGGCACGGCGTCCCTCGACCTCAACCGCCTTCACTACCGGGAGATCTCGCTCATCGGAAGCGAGTGGGTCGGCGTGCCCCCGCACCAGCGCTTCGAGCGCTACGACCAGGCGCGCGGCCTGCTGGGTGAGGGCGATCTCCGCCTCGAAGAGCTCGTCTCCGACCGGACCGGTCTCGACGATGTGGGGGCGGCGCTGCGCGCGGTGCGCGACCAGCGCAGCCTCAAAGCCGTTCTGTACCCGGAGGCAGAGCGTGTCTGAGCGCGTCGCGCTGGTCACGGGCGCGAGCCGGGGCATCGGCCGGGCCACCGCGCTGGCCCTGGCCCGAGAAGGGCACCGGGTCCTGGCGCTGGCGCGCAGCGCCGACTTGCTCGACGCGCTTGCGTCGGAGGAGCCCCGCATCGAACCGCTGCCAGCGTCGCTCGACTCGGCCGAGGGGTGCGCCGAGGCGATCGAGGGCGCCCGCCGCCTCGCCGGGCCGGTCACGATCCTCGTGAACAACGCGGGACGCGGGGGCTGGCTCGACCGTCCGATCTGGGAGCAGGACCGCGACGGCTGGCGCGCCTCGATGGCGGTGAATCTCGACGCGCCGTTCGAGCTGACCCGCGGGCTTGTGGGCGGCATGGTCGAGGCGGGCTGGGGGCGCATCGTGATCGTGTCGTCCACCGCCGGCCAGGCGGGCGCGCCCGCGATGGCCCCCTACTGCGCCTCGAAGCACGGCGTGCTCGGCCTGATGCGCTCGGTGGCGCAGGACGTCGCGCCGCACGGGATCACCTGCAACGCGGTCCTGCCCGGTTGGGTGCGGACCGAGATGGCGGATCGCGACGCCGAGCAGGAGGCGGCACGGCGCGGCATGAGCGCCGACGAGGTCTGGGCGGAGCGGGCGGCCGACAACCCCGCCCGGCGCGTGGTGGCTCCGGATGAGGTGGCCGGCCTGATCGCCTACCTGTGCTCGGACGCGGCCACGGCTGTGAACGGCGAGGCGATCACCGTGTCGCTCGGCAGCCCCTGGTAGCCGTCAGCCGAGCGACAGCACGACCATGCCGCACAGGACCCCTCCCACCCCCACCAGTTGGTGCCAGGCGATGCGCTCACGCAGGGCGAACAGGCCGACCAGGATCGGAATGACGGGGTAGGCCGACGCCGCCGCGCTCGTAATCGCGACCTCGCCGATCTCGGCGCCGCGATTGAAGACGAGGTAGCCGGACGCGTCGAGCAGACCCGCGCCCAGGCAGCCCAGCACCCCCAGGCGCCCCAGCGACCCCGGGCTCGCGGGCGGCCGCGCGACCGCGACCACGGACACGATGGCGAGCGTGACCGAGCGGGCGATCAGGATCGGCACGAGCCACCCGAGCTCGTCCGACATCGTGGCGAGCGCGAACAGGTAGCAGCCGAACGCGACCGACGCGATCAGCGCGAGGCGGATGCCGCTCCCGTTCCCCTCCGCAGGCTCGGCGTTCGGCTCATGCGCGGCGAGCACGACGAACCCGAGCACCAGGAAGCACCCGAGCGCCTGCACCGCGGTGAGCGACTCGCCCAGCACGAGCACGGCCAGCAGCACGACGACGGCGCCGTTGGCCGACGCGATCGGGCTCACGATCGCGATCGGACCCAGCTCCAGCGCCCGGTAGAAGCCCGCGTAGGCCGCCACGGCAACGGGGCCTAGCGCCGCGAGCGCGAGGAGCTGCGCCGTGGAGGGGCCCGGCAGGTCGTCCAGCGCGAGCGCCACCACCACGAGCAGCGCCACACCGGAGACCTGCGAGAGAAGCAGCGTCCTGAAGAACCCGCCACGCCGCGACAGGTAGGTGACGAAGACATCCGCCAGGCCCCAAGCGACGGCGGAGAGGGTGCCTAGGACGAACCCGTCGTCCATTCGCCGGCCCGCACTCAGGCCCCGGCCGGCGCTCCCACGAGACCGCGCAGGTGCTCGAAGCCGCTGCGCAGGCGGTCCACCTGATCACGCACGTCGGCCCGGTTGTCGAGGCCTTCGATGGCTAGGCGCAGCTCCCGGCCCTGAAGCGCCACCCCGAGTGCGGACCAGATCGCCGCCAGGTCCGCGGCGCCCTCGCCCGGATAGCGGTACAGCACGGAGAACCCGCGGCGGTGATAGCCGCCCTCCGTCTGGATCGACTCGAGCTCGAAGTCCTTCACATGTCCGGCCACCGCCAGCGGCGCGAGCTCCGCGACCACGGGCACCGGGTCCTCGAGCGCCGCCACGGGGTTGATCACGTCGAGGAAGACCCGAACCCGCTCGTCGCCCACTCCGTCGAGGATCGTGCGGTACTCGGCGGCCGAGAAGTCGGCGTGGTTCTCGAGCGCGAGCGTCACTCCGGCGTCGCGCGCCGCCGGCAGCGCCGCCCGCAGCGCCTCCGTCACCCAGACCCGCTCGGCGTCGATGGCGCCCGGTTGCGCGGCGAGGTCGGCCCGGTAGAAGCCCGACGTGACGCGCAGGATCGGGCTGCCGAGCGCGACGGCACGCTCGAGCCAGCCCTTCACGCGCTCCACCGCGACCCCGTACTCGTCGCCGAAGCGGGCGCCTCCGAGGAAGTCACCGGAGGCGAGCACGGCGAGGCCGAGCTCGTCCGCCCGGCGCGTCAGCTCGCCCAGCTCCTCGACGCTCCGGTCGCGGGCGTGGTGGAGCGTCAGCTGGAGGTACTGCGCTCCCGCCGAGGCCGCCTCCTCGAGCACCTGCTCGATCGTGACGTCCCCCTTCTCCAGCCGCAGGTGCCAGCACAGCGTGTCGGCGCCGAGCGTCACCTTCACGGCCGGATCACCGTCCCCCCGTCCGCGATCAGCGCGGCGCCGGTCACGAAGCTCGCCTCGTCGGAGGCGAGGAAGAGGATGCAGTTCGCGACCTCGCGGGGCTGGCCGGTGCGCCCGAGCGGCGCGACGGCGGCGTACTCGGCGTGGAGCCTCTCGGGGTCGTCCACCGCGCCCAGGAACTGATCCGTGAGCCCGGTGTCGATCACCCCGGGACAGACGCAGTTGACCCGGATGTTCCGGGCCGCGACGTCCACCGCCACCGAGCGCGTGAGCTGAAGAACGGCTCCCTTCGAGGTCGTGTAGGCGCCGTCGTTCTCCCAGGCGATGAAGGAGTTGATCGACCCGACCGTGACGATCGCGCCGCCGTCCGGCATGTGGCGCAGCGCCGACCGGCACGCGTAGAAGACCCCGTCCACGTTGACCCGCTGGATCCGCGCCCATTGCTCGTCCGTCGTGTCCGCGATGTTGGGCCCCTCGCCGGTCTCGCCCGGCGGGATCTCGATGCCGGCGTTCGCCACGAGCACGTCGATCGGGCCGAGCTCCTCCGCGATGCGCGCGAAGACCTCGTCCACGGCGGCGCTGTCCGCCACGTCGAGCGTGATCCCGGGCGGCCGAGCACCGGCGGCGCGCTCCACCTCGGCGCGGGTCTCCTCCACGTGCTCCGCCGTACGCGACGTCACCGCCACCCGCGCGCCCTCCTCGGCGAGCCGCACGCAGGCGGCCCGCCCGATGCCCGACCCCGCCCCGGTGACCACGGCGACCTTGCCCTCCATCCGGCCGCTCACAGCGTCTCCCTCCCGAACTGCGAGTACATGCCGGCGTCGAGCAGGCGCACCGGCGATTCCACCCCGTCGAGGTCGCGCGCGATCTCCTCCAGATGGGCCCAGGACGCAAGGCCCCAGGCCGCGAGGCCGCGCGGATCCGGGCCGAGCCGGCCGATCCTGTCGAGCACGAAGTACAGCTCGAGGTCGGGATGGGCGCCGGCGCGCTCCTCGTAGGCCGCGCGAACGTCGTCGCGCGTGGACCCCGCGGCGATGTCGAAGAACTCGATGTAGACCCGCTCGGTGGCGACCGGCCTGGGCTCGATCAGCGGGTCGTAGGACCCCGCCTTGTCGATGCGGGCGGCGATCTTGAAGGGCTCCTCGAACTCGTCGGCCTCACCGGAGCGGAAGATCCGCTCCCAGTCGTCGAAGCGGTCGAGCCCCTGGCCGGGCGTGTACCAGAACGCGAGGTACTCCGGCTCGGGCCCCGTCCGCCACGTCCGGCCGAGGTTGGCGAGCAGCACCTCCTCCGGGTTGTCGCCCGCCCAGCCCGTTTGGCCGTGCCCCGCGAGCGCGTGGAAGGCCTCGAGCGAGACCCCCGGGCGGCGGCTGATGTACTCGATGTAGACGAGCGGCCCGCTCATCGCGCCTCTCCGCTCGCCGCCGGGATCGTGTCCACGTGCTGCCCGAAGCTCGAACCCTCGCCGTGGGTCGAGTAGCCGCCGTCCACGACCATCGTGTGCCCGGTCACCCAGGCGGCCCGCACCGGGTCGCTCAGGAAGGCGACCGCCTCGGCGACGTCGCTCGTCTCGCCCACGCGCCGCAGCGGGCAGGCGCCGGCCTCGGCCGCCTCCACGCCCGGGAGCGCCAGCTCTCCCTCGGTGGCAGGTGTGCGGATCGTGCCCGGCGCGACCGAGTTGACCCGAACGCCGTGCGGACCGAGCTCGTAGGCGGCGCCCTTCACCAGGCCGTCGATGGCCGCCTTCGAGACCGTGTAGTGGGCGGCGGTGTCCCAGACGAGCCACGAGGCGGTCGAGGAGATCAGCACCACGCTGCCCGTGCCGCGCTCGGCCATCCGGCGGCCCGCCTGGCGGGTCACGTGAAAGCACCCGTCCACGTTGACCCTCATCACGAGGCGCCAGCTCTCGGGGTCCAGGTCGAGGAACGGCACGTTGCGGTACACGCCCGCCACCTGCGCTGCGGCGTGGATCGGGCCCTGCTCGCTCTCGACCCGCTCGACCAGCTCACCGACCGCGTCCCAGTCCGCGATGTCGCAGCGGTAGCCCCGGGCGCGCCCGCCCTCCGCCTCGATGGATTCGACCGTCTCGTCACAGCTGCGCACGTCGGCCACCGCCAGCTCGTACCCGTCCTGCGCCAGCCGCCGCGCCACGTGGGCGCCCATGCCACGCCCGGCGCCCGTCACGAGCGCCACGCGCGCCCCATCCCTCGTCATGCGTTCGTCTCCTCCTCCCGCCGGTTCGGCTGGTCGTCGAGGTCCTCCGCCGCGGTGGGCGCGGGCGGCACGGTCTCCCGCTCGTCGCGCGGGAGCAGCCAGCAGGCGTCGGCGTCCCAGTCCACCGACACCGGCTGGTCCACCTCGTGTCCGGCCGCGCCGCGCGTCTCGGCCTTCACGTATGCGTCGAACTCGGACAGCTCGATGCGGTAGGAGAAGCCCGTGCCGCGGTAGGCCGCGTCGCGCACCACGCCGCGCAGCGACTCCCCGGTCCCGTTGTTGGCCGCGGCGCCGCTGACCCGCACGGCCTCCGGGCGCAGCACGAGCCACGCCGGGCCGGGCGCGGGGTCGCTGTATTCGATGCGCCGCGTCTGGGTCCCGAGGCGCAGCAGGGCGTCGCCGTCACCTGCCTCGAGCACCTCGACCGGCAGCACGTTGGCGTTCCCGACGAACTGCGCCGTGAAGACGGAGGCCGGGCGGCTGTACACCTCCGTCGGCGCGCCCACCTGCTCGACCCGGCCCTGGTCGATCACCACGAGGCGGTCGGACAGCGCCATGGCCTCGCGCTGGTCATGCGTCACGTACACGAACGTCGCGCCGGTCTCGCGGTGCACGCGCCGCAGCTCGACCTCCATCTCGAGGCGGATCTTCAGGTCGAGCGCCGAAAGCGGCTCGTCGAGCAGGAGCACGGCCGGACGGTTCACGAGGGCGCGGGCGAGCGCGATGCGCTGCATCTGGCCGCCGGACAGCTCGTGGCTGCGCCGCTTCTCGTAGCCCTCGAGCCTGACGAGCGTGAGGGCCTCGGCCACGCGCTCGCGCTGCTGCGCCCGGCTGACGCCCGCCACCTGCAGCCCGAAGGCGACGTTGCTGAAGACGTCGAGATGCGGGAACAGCGTCGGGCGCTGGAAAACGAGGTTGGTCGGCCGGCGGTTCGGCGGTAGGCCGGTCACGTCCTCGCCGTCGATCAGCACCCGCCCCTCGCTCGGGCGCTCGAACCCCGCGACGATGCGCAGCAGCGTGGTCTTGCCGCAGCCCGACGGTCCGAGCAGCGTGAGCAGCTCCTCCGGCGCGATGTCGAGCGACACGTCCTCGAGCACCGTCTCCGATCCGAACCGGTGCGTGATCCCCTCGAGGCGGACGCGCGGCTCGGATGCGCTCACGCCGCCCCCTCGGCCGGCCCGGTCAGCACCAGTGGATCCTCGGCCAGGCCGCGCCCGCGGCGGCGCCGCTCGCTCCAGGTGGTGAGCGCGAATGTGACCACGAACAGCAGAATGGTGAACGCCAGCAGCAGCGTGGAGATCGCGTTGATGCTCGGGTCGATCGTGCGCCTGAGGCCCGACCAGATGTAGAGCGGCAGCGTGGAGTCGGGTCCGATCACGAAGAACGTGATCACGAACTCGTCGAACGAGAGGGCGAAGGCGAGGCAGGCAGCGCCCACCAGCACGGGCCAGACCTGGGGCAGCGTCACGCGGCGGAAGACCGTCCAGCGGCCGGCGCCGAGATCGGCGGCCGTCTCCTCGAGCGCCGGGTCGAGCCGCTCGAGCGCGGCGCGGGCGACGAGGAAGAAGAACGGGAACACGTACACGAGATGGGCAATCGTGACCGTGGCGAGCGAGAGCGTCCACTCCACGCGCGAGAAGGCCACGAGCAGCGCGATCCCGATGAACAGGCCCGGCAGCGTGATCGGCAGGAAGAAGAGCAGCGCCAGCGGACCCCGCAGGCGCGAGCTCGAGCGTGTCAGCCCGTACGCGGCGAGCGTGCCGAGAAGGACGGTTATGAGCGCTGTGGACGTCGCAACGACCAGACTGTTCTGCGCCGCGGTGCGGATCACCTCGTTCGAGAAGACCTCGTCGTACCAACGCGTCGAGAAGCCCTCGAACGGGAACGTCAGGGAGCCGGTCGAGTGGAAGCTGAACAGCGCCACCAGCAGCAGCGGCGCCCAGAGGAACACGAGGCCGGCGACCGTGAAGGCGCCGGTGGCGGGGCTGCGCCGCGTGCCGCTCACGCCGCGAACCTCACGCGGTCGAGCCGGGTCAGCCGCAGAGCGAGCGCCAGCAGCGCGTAGAGCACGAGGAAGCCGGCCAGCATGGCGAACGCCATGGCCGCCCCGTAGGCGAAGTCGCCGGTCCCGATGAACTCCACCTGGACCTGCACGCCGAGCATGATCCCGCTGGTGCCGCCCAAGAGCTGGGGCGTCACGTAGTCGGCCGCCGAGAGCACGAACACGAACAGGAACGCGCTCACCGCCGGGGCGGCCACGAGGGGCAGCACAACCCGCCGCCAGCGCTGGAGCCGCCCGGCGCCGAGATCCTCCGCGGTCTCGAGGTAGGAGGGCTGGAGCGGCGCGAGCCCCGCGTACAGCACGAGCACCACGTAGGGCAGGAAGATGTGCACCAGCGCGACCGTGACCGCGAAGCGGTTGTAGAGCAGGAAGTCGAGCGGCTCGTCGATCACGCCGATGCCCTCGAGGCCGCGGTTGATTGCGCCGTTGCGGCCGAGCATCGAGCGCCACGCGAAGATCCGCACCAGGTACGAGGCCAGGAACGACGCGACGATGAGGAACAGCACGATCCCGCGCCAGCGCCCCGCCGAGTAGCGCAGCCAGTAGGCCATCGGCAACGCGATCAGCACCGAGAAGAACGCCGTGAGGGCGCCCACGACGAGCGAGTTGCGGGCCAGCCTCCGGTTGACGTCGGTCTCGACGACGCTCCTGTAGTTGTCAAGCGTGAGCGGCGACTGGACGTCGTAGAGCGTGCCGGTTAGGAACGAGTAGACGCCGAACGCCACCAGCGGCGCGACGAAGAAGAGGAGCAGGCCGATCGTGGCCGGTGCCGTGAGGACCAGCGGGCCGAGCCGCAACGGCTTCCTCACGCGTCGGCTTCTGCCTTGATCTCCTGCCAGCGCCTCTGCACCTCTTGGAACGTGACGAACTCGTCGGACTCGACGGGCGGGTTGTTGTAGAACGGCGAGCGCTCCAGCAGCTGATCGAGATCCTCGTACGCATAGAGGCTCGCGATGTTCTTCGGGAGATCCTTGACGGCGTCGGCCACCGTGACCCCGCCCACCAGGAAGACCGCAGCGTCGGCGTTCACCTTGGGATCGAGCGACTCGTTCATCCACGCCAGCGCGGCGTCGCCGTTGTCGGCCCCGGCCGGCAGCGCGTAGGCGTCGCAGAACGAGAAGCTGCCCTCCTTCGGCACCTCGGTCTCAAAGCTGTTCACGCCCGCGTCGGCCGCGAACTGGTTCATCGCCGCCCAGCCCTGCCAGCAGATGTCCGCGTCGCCGGCGGTCATCTTTGTGGTGGCGTCGCCGAACGAGGGCGACACCCCGGTGGACTGCGCGGCCACTTGCGAGAGCAGGTCGAAGACCTTCTCGCCCTCTTCCTTGGTGGTCTTCGACGGGTCGAAGCCCTCCACGTGCGCGGCGAGCGTGAAGGAGCCCACCGGATCGTCGGGGATGGCCACCTTGCCCTTGAACTCCGGCTCGAGCAGGTCGTACCACGAGGTCGGCATCGACTTCACGCGGCGCGTGTCGATCGTGATACCGATAGAGCCCCAGGTCCACGGCACCCCGGTGCGCGTGCCGTCCTCGTCGATCCAGAAGTTGCCCTCGTCGCCCGCGAAGTACGGGAACAGGTTCTTCAGGTTGGGCAGCTTCTGCTCGTCGATCGGCTCGAGGATGTCGAGCTCCTGGTAGAGCGGCTTGTAGCCCTGGTAGTACGTGATGATGTCGTAGCCGGCGCCCGCGCCGCCCGCCTTCAGCTTGGTCTGGATCTCGTCGTGGTTGCCGATGTAGGTGGCCTTGACGGTCACGCCGGTCTCGGACTTCCAGCCCTTGAGCGCGTCGGGGATGTCGTAGCCCTCCCAGGACAGGAAGTCCACCCGCCCGGTCGCCTCGGGGGCCTGCGCGGGACCCTCCGCCGTGGTGCTCCCGCCGCCCCCGCCATCATCATCGTCGTCGTCGCCGCATGCGGCGAGCAGCGTTGGCCCCGCCCCCACCGTCAGCGTGACCAGTCCTGCCCGGCGCAGGAATCGGCGGCGACTCGTCTCGCGCCGAATCCACTCCTCGTAGCCCATCCTGTCCTCCTTCTCCCTCTCTCTATTCCTCGACTGCCAGTCGCTCCGCGGCCCGCTCGATCGACGCCGCCGACGGCAGCAGCGCCTCCTGGAGGGCCGGCGCCGGCGGGATACGGACGTCGGGCGCGCCCACCCGGCGCACGGGCGCATCGAGGTCGCCGAAGTGGCGTTCGCCGATGCGGGCCGCGATCTCCGCGCCGAACCCGCCGGTCACGTTCGCGTCGTGCGCCACCAGCACCCGGTTCGTGCGGACCACCGCCGCGGCGATCGCCGCCTCGTCGAGCGGCGCGAGCCAGCGCAGGTCGACGACGGTGGCGTGGATCCCCCGGCCGGCGAGCGCGTGGGCGGCCTCCTCGGCGGCGAGCGCCGCCGGCCCCCAGCTGAGGATGGCCAGGTCGTCGCCGTCGCGGCGGACCCGCGCCCCGCCCAGCTCCTCGCGCCGGCCACCGAGGCGCACGTTCTGCCTCCGCTGATAAAGGGCGCGCGCCTCGAAGAGCACAACCGGGTCCTCGTCGGCCACCGCCGCGCGCAGCATCGAGTGCGCGTCCTGCGGGGTCGAGGCGACCCCGATCCGCAGGCCGGGCACGTGAGCCAGCAGCGCCTCGAGGCTCTGCGAGTGCTGGGCACAGGAGCCCGGGGTCGCACCCTGCTGCGTTCGCACCACGAGCGGCGCCCCGTGGCGCCCGCCGCTCACGTACCGGACGTTCGCCGCCTGGTTGACCAGTTGGTCGAGCGCGACCAGCATGAAGTCCGCCCACATGATCTCCACGATCGGGCGCAGGCCCTCGAGCGCCGCGCCGACCGCCGAGCCGAGGATCGCCGACTCCGCGATCGGCATGTCGAAGACCCTGCGCTCGCCGAACTCCTCCTGAAGCGTGCGAGTGACGCCGAAGATGCCGCCGGCGTGACCCACGTCCTCGCCGTACACGACCACCTCCGGCCGCGAGGCGAGCTCGCGGCGCAGAGCCTCGTTCACCGCCATGCCGTAGGTCAGGTCCCGCTCCTCGGCGGGCTCGCCCGTGTCGCCGGGTCCCGCGGCCGGAAGGTTCACGTGCGCGCGCGCCCCCGAGGCGTCGGGAACGGGCGCGCCCACTGCCTCCCGTGCCGCGGCGTCGACCGCCGCCTCCACCTCACGCTCCAGCCCGGCCAGGTCGCCTTCGCGGGTGCCGCCCTCGGCCAGGCGCCGCCTCAGGCCCGCGACGGGGTCCGCCGCCCGGGCCGCGTCGCGCTCGACGGCCGGGCGGTAGTGCTCCGTGTCGGCGTTGTAGTGGGCCCAGAGCCGGCGACAGCGGGCCTCGATGAAGGTGGCGCCGTCACCGGCGCGGGCACGCGCGGCAGCCTCCGCCACCGCGTCTCCTACGGCGACCGGATCGTTGCCGTCCACGCTCGTACCGGGGATCCCGAGGCCGGCGGCGCGCGCCGAGAGGTCGGCGACCGGGACGATCCGGTCGATCGGGGTCAGCTCGGACCAGCCGTTGTTCTCGCAGACGACGATCAGGGGCAGCTTCCGGTAGGCGGCCAGCACGAGCGCCTCGTGCGTGGCGCCCTGGCTGGTCGCCCCATCGCCGATGCTCACGACCACCACCCGGCCGGTCTCTGCGATCTGCGCGGCCAGCGCCGCGCCCGCCCCGATGGGCATCCCCGCCCCGACGATCGAGTTCTCTCCGAGCAGGCCGAACTCGGGCGCCATCAGGTGGGCGGAGCCGCCGCGTCCCCCGTTCACGCCGGTGGCGCGCTGGCAGATCTCGGCCATGAGCTGGTCGAGCGGAACGCCGCACGCGATGGCCCACCCGTGCCCGCGGTAGGTGGCGACGACGCGGTCGTCGCCGTCGAGCGCCGCGAGGGCGCCCACTGGCACCGCCTCCTGGCCGGCGCACAGGTGGGTCGACCCCGCGAACGCGTCCGCCCTGCGGAGCTCCAGCACCCTCTCCTCGAACCGGCGAATCGTGAGCATCGACCGGTATGCGTCGAGCAACTCGGTCGAGGCCAGCTGCGAGACCGCCATGCCGTCGTGACCGTACCCCGCGGGGCACGGTCAGTCAAATAAACATGATCAGTTCAGATAGTGCCACCAGATGAGGCCGCCGTGCCAAGCACCGCCTCGAGGTACCGCTCCCGGTGGTCGTCGAAGCGCGCCGTGGGGGCCGACAGCGCGAGGGCGTACGGTGCCCCTCGGGCGAGCGGAGCCGCGAAGCAGCAGACGCCCTCATGGAACTCCTCGACGTCGGTCGCGTAGCCGGCCTGCCTGATGCGCTCGAGCTCGGCCAGCAGCTCGGCGCGCGACGTGATCGTGTTGCTCGTCATGCGCGTGAGCGGGTTTGCCGCCAGGTACCGCTCGCGCTCGTCCTCCGGCGCGAGCGCGAGCAGCAGCTTCGCGCTTGCCCGGGCATGCCCATGCTGGATCGGGCCGACCGGGCTGTTGGCCACGGAGACCTGGTGGTGCCCCGGCACGCTGCACAGCAGGACCAGCTCCGACCCCTCGCGCCCGGCGACGTAGGCCGTCTCCCCCGTCCGCTGGGCGAGCTCGCGCGCCAGCGGCAGGAAGTCCTCCGGCACCACGTGCCGCTCGAAGCCCTCCACTATCGAGCCCGCCCCGATGCCGATCCGGTAGCGGTGGTCCCCTCCCGGCACCACGTAGCCCACGGCGGCGAGCGTCTGGACGAGGTGATACGTGGTGGCCCGGCTGAGGCCCGTCGCGGTGCTCAGCTCCTGGGCGGTGAGGCCCGCCGGGCTGCGCGCGATCTCGTTCAGAAGGGCGGCGGCGCGGGCGACCGATTGGATCCTCGGCTTGACCTGCGACGCCGCCCCCGCCGTAGACTCTCGGAGCGCCATATGCGACACGCTAGCACCATATGAACACCCCGCCCCGACGCCCCGGGCGGGGGCCGGTGCGTGTCGGCTTCGTCGGCGCCGGCAACGTCCTGCCCGCGTACCTGCAGGCGCTCGACCGGCTCGCGGCGCGCGGCTGGGCGGAGGCGGGGGCCGTGGTCGCCCGCTCGGAGCGCTCGCGGGCGGCGCTGGGGAGCGCGCGGCCCGGCCTGCGCACGGTGGCGACCCTCGACGAGCTGCTCGAGGACGGCGAGGTCGAGCTGGTGGTCGTGCTCACCCCGCCCGCCACACACGCCCAGCTCGCGGAGCGGCTGCTCGGCGCCGGGCGCCACGTGGTCTGCGAGAAGCCTCTCGCCGGCGAAGCGGGCGTGGCCGCGGAGCTCTTCGCCATGGCGGACGAGGCGGGCCTGGTGCTGCTCGCGGCGCCGTTCGTCCATCTGAGCCCGACATTCCGCCGCCTGTGGACCGTGGTGGCGGATGGGGAGATCGGCCGCGTGCACGCCGCACGGGCGCACTACGGGAATCCCGGCTCCACGTGGGCGCGCTGGTATCACGAGGATCCGCTCGCCACGCTCGGCGACGTGGGCATCTACAACCTGAAGAGCCTGGCCGCCCTGCTGGGGCCGGTGCGCGAGGTCACGGCCGTCGCCGCTACCGCGCTTGCGGAGCGGCGCGCCGGCGAGCACCCGTACCCGGTGCGCGATCCGGACACATGGCAGCTCGTCCTGCGCCACGAGGAGGGCGCGCTCAGCTCCGTGCTGGCGTCGCACGCCACCCACGCCTACCGGCGCCCGGCGATCGAGCTGTACGGAAGCGCCGGCAGCGCCAACCTCGTCGGCGACGACTGGGACCCGCACGGGCTGGAGGTGTGGCGCGAGGGGACCCATGCTTGGGAGCTGCGCGAGCCCGACGACGCGACCTGGCTCTGGACCGACGGCCTGCGCGAGGCGGTGGCGGCGCTGCGCGCGGGCCGATCCCCGCTCGCCAACGCGGCCCTGGACGTTCATCTGATCGAGGTGATCGCGGCGGCCGGCCGAAGCGCCGCGGAGGGGCGGCCGCTGAGCGTTGCGAGCCGGTTCGAGCCGTGGCCGGAGCTGCGCCTCGACGAGGCGCCGCCCGGGCACCACGTGCACGACCGCACCCGCCCGGCCGACGAGCAGTGAGGTCAGGCCCCGCGCTACGTTGCGAGCCATGTTCAACGACGCCTTCCCCATCCTCACCACCCCGGACATGGCGCGCGCCCTCGGCTTCTACCGCGATCTTCTCGAGGGCGAGATCGAGTACCGGTTCCCGCCCGACGGCGACCCGGGCTACGTGGGCTTGAACATCGGCGGCGGGCACCTCGGGATCGGCCTGTCCCCAGACGTTGCCGGCGGCGCGGACGGACAGCGCTTCGCGTTATGGGTGTACGCCGACAGCTGCGACGAGGCGGTGGAGCTGCTGCGCGCCGCGGGCGCAACCGTGACCCAGGAGCCCGGCGACCAGCCCTGGGGCGAGCGGGTGGCGAGGGTGCTCGACCCGGACGGCAACGAGGTGATCGTCGGGCAGCGGGCCTGATCTTGGACGTGTGGGAGCCGTCTGGGTGCCGGACGTGCGCCGCCGGCGAGCCGCTCACTCACTCGTAGTGCAGCGCCTCCAGGATGTCGAGCCGTCCGGCGCGGCGTGCGGGCAGCACCGCGGCCAGCACCCCGGCCACCGCGGCGATCGCTGCGAAGGCGATCAGCGTGCCCACCGGCACCGCGAACGACACGCCTTCGTCGGATAGCGCGTCGGCCACCATCGCCGCCAGCACCAGGCCGAGCGCCATTCCCACGACTGCGCCGATGAGCGCGATCACGATGCTCTCGTCGCGCACCATGCGTCGAAGCTGCCGGCGCGTCATCCCCACGGCCCGCAGCATCCCCAGCTCGCGGGTGCGCTCGAACACTGACAGCACGAGCGCGTTCAGCATCCCGAACAGGCTGACCACCACCGACAGGCCCAGGAGCACGTACAGCAGGTTGAGGAGAGTGTTGATGCCGGCCGCCTCCTCGTCGATCCACTCGTCACGTGGGAACGCCTGCACGCCGGGCACCCGCTCGGCCAGCTGGGGCAGCGCGCCGGCCACTGCGGACTCCGCCGAGTCGCCTACGCTGACGAACAGAAGCTTGTCGGTCGGGCGCTCGAAGGCGCGATCGAACGTGGTGTCGGCGATCGTGACCTTTCCCATGAGCCGGTTGAGCTTCGCCACGGCGGGTGGGTCCTCGACGCCGCCTACCTCGAGCGATAGCCGCTCCCCCGACGGCACGGTCATCCGGAACCGGTCGCCCACCGCCAGGCGCTGCTCGTCGGCAAAGTCCTTCTCCAGGATGGCCCCGGCGCCGAGCGCCTGCCTCGTCTCGGCCTCGTCCAGGCCGTAGAACCGGTACGTCCCCGAGATCCGCTCGGGACTCACGCCGGTCACCTCGATGTCCGATCCCGCGACCGCCGCCTGGTCGCTGCGGACGCCGGCCACCGATTCCGCGAGGCCGGTCGCGGCGAGGCGCCGCTCCATGGAGAGCGGCACGCCCTCGGTCTCACCGGCCGGCTGCAGGACGTAGTCGGCGATCACCTGGTCCTCGAGCGTGTCGCGCACGGCGCCGCGCAGCCCTGAGCCGAGGGACGCCACGATCGTCACCAGCGTGAGGCCGATCATCAGCGCGGTCGCGGTGCGCGCCGTGCGCGCCGGGTTCCGGCCCGCGTTGTGCACGCCAAGCTCGCCTGGCACACCGCCGAACCGCCGGATCGGCGCTCCGATCGCCGAAGCGAGCGGGCGGGCCACCCGCGGCGACAGCAGCACAACCGCCAGGAACAGCGCGAGGGCGGCTCCGCCCACAAAGAGCAGCGCGGTGGTGGATTCATAGCCCCCGAACACGCCGACCGCCCACAGACCTGCCGCGAGCACGGCCAGCACCGCCGCGATCGGCCGACCGCGCCGGCTCAGTGTCGTGGCCGGCAGGGTCGCCCCCTCGCGCACCGCCGCGATCGGAGGCACTCGAGTCGCGCGCAGGGCTGGCGCCAGGCTTGCGGCCATGGTGACCACGGTTCCGAGCAGGAGCGACACGATCACCGTCCGGGTGGCGAAGACCGTAGGCGCCTCAGGGAGCTCGAGTCCGAGCGCGCTGAACAACGCGGTCAGGCCCTTGGCCAGCGCCAGACCGAGGAAGAGCCCGATCACGGACGCCACGGCCCCGATGACGAAGCCCTCGATCACGAGCGACGTGAGGATCTGGCGGCGCGAACCCCCCAACGTGCGGAGCGTCGCCAGCTCGCGGACGCGCTGGGCGACCGTCATCGAGAAGGTGTTGAAGATGACGAAGGCGCCCACGAACAGGGCGATGCCCGCGAAAGCGAGCAGGAAGGTCCGGATCGTGCTCAGCGCTTCCTCCGAGTCCTCCGCGTCGGTCTGGGCCTGCTCGGACCCGGAGCTGACCTCGAACGACGGCCCGAGCTGCGCATCGATCGCGGCGACCAATCTGCTCGGCGCCGTGCCGGGCTCCGATTGCACGGAGATCTGGTCGAGCTGACCGCGCTTGCCGACGAGGCCCTGCGCGGTCTCGAGGTCGAAGACGGCGAGCGTCGTGCCACCCAGCGACTCGAGCGATCCGAACTCCACCGCGCCGGTGACGGTCATGTCCCGCCGTCGCCCGCGCGCGACCACCTCCACGCGATCCCCGGGTTCGAGCCCGCCGTCCTCGGCGGTCGCCTTGTCGATCGCGACGTCGTCCGGCCCGCTCGCCCAATCTCCGGAGGCGAGGGTGAAGGGTGTGGTCTCGGTGTCGCCCGGGTTCACCCCGAACGCGACGCTCGACGCCTTCTCGTCGCCCAGCTCCGCGCCCCTTGAGTCGAGCAGCTCGGCCGAGTTGGAGTCGGAGCCGAGATCGAAGATCGCGCCGCTCGCCGACTCGACGCCGGGCACCCGCTCGATCTGCGGGAGGAGCCGCTCGGGGACGGTCGGGCTTCCGCTTCTCGAGCCCTCGACCACCTTCTTGCCCTTGACCACCGCGGCGGTGTCGCCGTAGGAGCGCTCGAAGATCCCCCCGAAGGCGCGGTCCAACGTGTCGGTAAGCACGTAGCTGCCGCTCACCATCGCGACGCCGAGAACGACCGCGAGGCCGGTGAGGACGGTGCGGAGCTTGCGGCCGAGCAGTCCCTTGAGGGCGATCCTGATCATCGCTTGCTCAGCTCCTCCATCGCCTCGAGCACATCGTGCGCCGAGCTCGGGCCCAGGTCCTTCACGACAAGGCCGTCGGCGAGGAACAGGATGCGATCGGCGATCGCCGCTGCGTGCGCGTCGTGGGTGACCATGACGGTCGTCTGGCCGAACGCGTCGACGGAGTCGCGCATCAGCGCGAGGATCTCGGCCGACGTGGTGGAGTCGAGGTTGCCGGTCGGCTCGTCCGCGAACACCACGGTCGGCCGGGACACCAGCGCCCGCGCGATCGCAACGCGCTGCTGCTGGCCGCCGGACAGCTCGGCGGGACGATGCGTGAGGCGGTCCGCGAGGCCCACCTTACCGGTCAGATCCCTGAGCCAGGCCTCGTCGGGCCTGCGGCCGGCCAGCTTGAGCGGCACGCGCACGTTCTCCTCGGCCGTGAGCATCGGCAAGAGGTTGAAGAACTGGAATATGAAGCCGATGTGCTCGCGCCGCAGGGTCGTGAGCTCGGCGTCATCCAGCTGTCCGATCGCGATCCCAGCGATCTCAACCTCGCCCGAGGAGGGCCGGTCGAGCCCCGCGAGGATGTGCATCAGGGTCGACTTGCCGGAGCCCGACGGGCCCATCACCGCGGTCAGCTTTCCGGCGGCGACATCGAGCGAGACTCCGCGCAGCGCGGCAACGGCGGTGTCCCCCTCGCCGTATTGGCGTGTGACCTGCTTCGCCCGGACGGCTACCGAGAGAGCGGCTTCTGGCGACGGCGTGGTGATTGCCATCTATGTGCGCCTCCTTGGTGCAACCCGACGACGGCGCGGACCGTGGTCGGTTTCCGATCGCGGAGACCGGTCTGTCGCTACAACGAGCTGTCCGCGGAAGGCGGGGCCAGGCGCGAGCGGTTCAGCTGAAGCGGCGGATCAGCCCTTTCGGTGCCGACCCTAACCCTTGTGGTGGGCGGTTGCAACGGCTCCGGTACAGGCGCTACTCGTCCTCCGGCTCGAGCTCCCGCGCCCGCTCGGACTGGCGCCGGCCGGCCGCCTCCTCCTCCTCGGCGGCCGCCCGCTGGCGCTGGGCCGCCTCCGCGCGCTGCCTGGCCTCCTGCTCCAGCTTCTGGGCGTGTTCCTGTTCCCTCTCTGCCTCGGAGCGGCGCTCGGCCGCCTCGCCCAGCCGCCGCTCTGCCTCCGACCGTCTGGCGCGCGCCTCCACCCGCCGGCGCTGGGCCTCCTTCTGCTGCCGCCGGCTGACCGCGACCGCCAGCAGACCGGCCAGGACCACGACCACCAGGATCAGGATGATGACCAGCGCCGTGCTCATGTCGCCCGTTGGTTCCCGGCCACCGGTGCGCTAATCAGCGTTCGTTTCCGGCGTCGGCCGCCGGGTAGTCCAGACCGGATGGCGGCGCCCGACATCGACACCGCGCTGGAATGGCAGGGCCGGACCGTGGTCGACCGCTCCGGTGAGAAGATCGGAAAGCTCGAGGAGATCTTCCTCGACGCCGAGTCGGGCAAACCGGCCTGGGGATCCGTCGGCAGCGGGCTCTTCGGGCGACGCCAGTCCCTCCTCCCGCTCGGCGAGGTCGAGGCCGTCGAGGACCAGCTGCGGGTCCCGTTCGACAAGGATCACGTGCTCGGCGCTCCCCGGACGGAGCCCGATGTGGAGCTGTCGCGTGACGAGGAGGAGACGCTGTACAGCCACTACGGCCTCGACTACTCGTCCGGAGGCGGTGATGAGGAGGGCGGCGAGCTCATCCGCTCCGAGGAGGAGGTCGACGTCCGAACGGAGGCGCGTCCGCGTGAGCGACTTCGACTGAAGAAGTACGTGGTCACCGAGCACGTCACGAAGAGAGTTCCGGTGCGCCGGGAGAAGATCGCCATCGAGCGCGAGCCGGTCGGCGACGAGGCAGAGGCCGGGGACGCTCCAAGCGAACGCCCCGACGCCGAGTAGCCCAGCAAGGTTGGCGCAACGCACCCAGCCGGTCCGCATTCCCCCATTCGGGTCGGGTAGCCGACAGTCGAGCGGCGCCGCGAGGGCGCCCATGGCTGAAAGGGAGGAGCAATGACCGATACACAGACCACTTCACCGGGGATGAGCGAGATCTCCAGCTGGCGCGGCCGCCCGATGATCGGCAGCGACGGCGAGAAGATCGGCAAGATCGAGGAGATCTACCTGGACGAGGAGACGGGCCAGCCCGAATGGGCGCTTGTCAACACGGGCCTGTTCGGCTTGAAGTCGAACTTCGTGCCGCTCACCGGGGCCTCGCCCGAGGGCGAGGAGGTTCGCGCCGGCTACACCAAGGACCTGGTAACGGACGCGCCGGGCGTCGACCCCGAGGGCCAGCTCTCCCAAAGCGAGGAGGAAACGCTCTACCGACACTACGGGCTCGACTACTCGAAGCGCCGCTCCGGTTCGGGCCTGCCCGAGGGGACCGCAAGCCAGGCCGGCGAGACGGATGCCGGGGCGGGCACCGGGGACGGCGAAGGCGGAGGCCGCTTCACCCGCGGAGAGGGCGGGGACGGCGACGACCAGGCGATGACCCGCTCCGAGGAGGAGGTCCGAGTGGGGACGGCCGAGCGCGAGCGTGGCCGAGCGCGCCTTCGCAAGTGGGTCGAGACCGAGCAGGTGGACGAGACGGTCCCCGTCAAGCGCGAGACGGCGCGAGTCGAGCGCGAGCCGATCACCGACGCGAACGTCGACGACGCGACCAGCGGACCCGAGATCTCGGAGGCCGAGCACGAGGTCACGCTGCACGAGGAGGAGCCGGTCGTCGAGAAGCGGACGGTTCCGAAGGAGCGTGTGCGCCTCGAGAAGGACACGGACGTCGACGAGAAGGAGATCTCGGAGACGGTTCGCAAGGAGCGGATCGAGGAAGAGGGTGACCGGCCGTAACGGCCGCGTCCTCTAGCGCGCGGCGCCGACCTCGGTCCGGTTGCGGTCCAGGGTCGGCGCCAGCGCGATGGCGACCGCGTCGTCTTGGAGCGGGTCCTCCGCCGCGCGCAGCACAGCCTCCTGGATCGCCTTCGCGATTGCGCTGGCCGAGCGGCTGTGGGCCGCGCGGACGGCCCGCTCGATGCCGTCCAGCCCGAACAGCCCCTCGGGCGTCCGGCGTGCGGTGATGCCGTCCGAGTGAAGAATCAGGCGCTCGCCGTCATCGAGGCGGCGCTGGTGGCGCGTGAACCTGCGCTGCTCCTCGAACAGCCCAAGCGGTAGGGCCGGCTCGGTCATCAGCTGCTCGATGCTGTCGTCGGCCCGCACTACCAGCGGAGGCGGGTGCCCGCAGTTGATCCAGCTGAACACCGAGTAGACGGCGTGCCACCGCGCGACGATCGCGGTGACGAAGAACTCGGGCCTGCCCACCTGGTAGATCACCTCGTGCATCGTCTGTGCCGCCTCCTCGAGGCTCTGGTCGCTGCGCCGAGCGGCGCGCAGGGCGGCCAGGGCGATGCCGCCCAGCGCACCGGCGGTGGCCCCCTTGCCCGTGGCGTCCGCGATGGCAATCCAGGCCCCGTCGCGGTTCTCGACGTAGTCGAACCAGTCTCCGCCGACCTCGTAGCTCGGAAGGACGCTGCCGGCGACCTCGCCACCGCCCATGCGCGCGATCCTGGGCGGGAGCAGACTCTGCTGAAGCTCGGCCGCGGCCGCGGTCTCCTTTCGGCGCCGGGCGGCATCGATGACGTCGGTGTAGCCGCCGGCGAGCTCCATCGCCGCGGCCCCGAGCCGCCCCAGCTCGATCAGCGGCTCCTCGGGCGCGCGCAGGCCGAGCAGCAGCCCGATGGCCCGGCCTCGAAGCCACATGGGAGCGACGCTCACTCCGGGCAACCCCTCCTGGAGGCTGGCCGTCAGCTCGGGGATGCCGTCCTGGGCGAGCTCCGTTCCGATTGCCAGGGGGGCGGATAGGCGCTCGGGAAACTCCTCCGGTCCGGCGAGGCGAAGCAGGTGGGTGCCGTCGATGTCGAGGACGTACAGCGCGACCGGTCCACCGCTCACCCGCCGTGCCTCCGAGACGAACTGCTCGGGAAAGAGGTGCGGCGGGATCTCGTCCAGCGTCCGAACGAGGTCCAGGGGGACGGGGCTCGTGGGCTCGAGGTGGCCGGGCGGCCGAAGGCTCCTGAGCTCCCAGTCCCTTTCGGCCGTGACATCGGAGAGGACGCCGAGCACGCCGTACTCGTCCGCGTCGCCCGGATAACACAGCGGGCGCGCGTCGACCGCGATCCACGCCACGGAACCGGTGGCGTCGCAGTGCCCTCTCACCGCCCGCTGGGCCTCCTTCGTCCGCACTGCCGCGGCAAGCGGATAGGCGGTGCCCGCGGCCGGGGAGCCGTCTTCGTAGAGCACCGAGACCCGGGGCTCGGTTAGCCGCTCCCCCACCTCGACCTCCCCGTCCGGGTCGAGCATCCGCGCCGCACGCGGGTTCACGCACAGGAGGAGGCCATCGGGGTCGAGGACCACGAGCCCCTGGTCGAGCGGCTCCGTGAGTGAGCGAAACAGCTCCTCGGCGGCGGCGCGCGGATCCCCCGGCCCGCTCGCACCGGCCTCGAGGCAGGCGTTCACCAGGTGGAGGCTCGCCTTCCCCAGCAACGCTTCAGGTGGACTGGGGGCGAGCTCGGTCGCCCGCAGGAGCCGATCGACCGCCGGCAGCATCGCGGCCGCCAACGACTCGCCCTCGGCTGCCAGCGGTAGCGCGTCGAGGGCATCGAGCCGCCGCTCGGCGGCGGTCTGGGCGAGGGCCTCGACCAGGCGCCTCAGCACGGCCAGCGGCGGCCGGTCCTCGAAGACCACGGCTTCGATCGCTCTCCGGGCCGCGTCGAGCGCCTCCTGTCGGAGGGCGTCCTCGAGCGAGGAACGCGTCGGGAAATGGCGATATAGGGTCGAACGGCTGAGTCCGGCCGCGGCCGCCACTCGTCTCATGCTGGGCTCGCCGTGTCGCCTGAGGTCGGCGGCCGCGGCTCGGATGGCGGCGGCGCGATTTTCGCGCGCGTCGGATCGCTGGCGCCGGCCGGCCGTCCCGCGTCCCGGCTGGTCCCTCGTTGAACGGCGAGAGTTCACCTCCGGCGCACCTTACTGAGACATCGGCCGCCGATGCAAACAGGGCGTGTCCCGGTTACGGCGGTAACTGTCGCACTCACGGCATCGCCTCCCCCACAATTGACCACGAATGAGCGGAACCGAAGCACGAGCCTATATCGACGAGTGGGGCGGTGGCCCATTGCGACGCGCGGTCTTGCCACAACAGGCCTCGAACGGCGCCTCCGGCCGGGCCGGCAGGCGCCCCGCCACCCAGGAGTCGCGCCTGGCGATATTCGCCGAGGCCGTCGAGATACTCGCGAATGAATCGTCGCGCCCGCTCAGGATCGGCGAGGTCGCGGGTCGGGTGGCCACCTCCCCTCGCCAGCTTCAGCGGATCTTCGCGGATGTCGCCGGGATGGGCTTCCGCTCGTATCTGAGGCGGCTTCGGATGTCCAAGGCCGCCGATCTGCTGGCAACCACGCCCCTCCCGGTGAAGGAGATCGCGCGGAGCGTGGGCTACGGCGACGCCAGCCAGTTCTCGAAGGCATTCAAGCGCACGTACGGGGTCAGCCCGTCGCGGTGCCGCGCCATGGCGCGGGCACGCCGGGAGGAAAGTGGTCGCGTTGACCCCAGATCAAGCAGTTAACCGGCACCGCGCCGGGTAGCGGTCGAGAGCGAGGAGGTGAAATGACATATGAGCACGGTGCTACTGATCGTCATCGTCGCAGCGGTGATTGTTCTCGCGGTACTGCTGTTCGGCGCGAAGAAGGGTCGTGACAAGCGGCGGGCCGGTAAGCGCATGGAGGCGCAGGAGCTTCGCCAGGGGGCGGAGGTCGAGTCCGCCAAGGCGCAGCGGGCCCGGGCGGAGGCCGAGGAGGCCGCCGCGAGAGCCGAGCGGCAAGAGCGGGTCGCCCGCGAACGGCACGCGGACGCCGACGACGTCGATCCGGACGCGAGCAGTCGCAGTCGCGAGGAGCGGCAGGAGTATCTGGAGCGCGGCCGCTAGCACGTGGTCCCGACCGAATTTCGCCGCGCACGGCGGCGGGTTGGCTCGAACGGTGGTGACGAAGTGAAAACAGAGGAGCGTTCGGAGAGGCCGGTGGGCGATCTCGTCCAGGAGCTCTCCCAGCAAACGGCCGCGCTGGTCCGGCAGGAGATGCGGTTGGCGCAGGTCGAGATGCAGGAGAAGGGCAAGCGTGTCGGCATTGGCGCGGGCATGTTCGGCGGCGCGGGTCTTGTCGCGCTGTACGGAGTCGGCGCGGTGATCGCGGCGGTGATCGTGCTGATCGGCACTGCTATCGAGCCGTGGCTCGCGGCCCTGATCGTGGGCGTGGTGCTGCTCGCCGTCGCAGGCGTGCTGGCCCTGCTCGGGAGAAAGCAGGTCGATCACGCGACACCTCCGAAGCCGGAGCGCGCAATGGAGAGCGTGCAACGGGACGTGGACCACGTGAAGGAGAGGGCAAGCCGATGAGTGACCTCGACCGGGCCGCAGCCCAGGGCGGCGAGGCCGCTGCGAAGGACGATCCCGAGGAGCTGCGCCGCGACATCGAACAGACGCGCACCGAGCTGGGCGACACGGTCGAGGCGCTGTCGCAGAAGACGGATGTGAAGTCGCAGGTCTCGAAGCGGATCGAGGAGCGGACGGCGGGCCTTCGCGTGCGCCGGGAGGAGCTGCGCCGCCGTCAGGAGGAACTGAAGGCAAAGGTGTCGGATGCGCGCGGGCGGGCCTCGGATGCCTCGCCCGAGGACGCCAAGCGCACGGCCTCCAAGGTCGCCCAGAGCGCCCGGGAGCGGCCCTACCCGGCCATCGGCATCGCGCTGGCGGCCGGCCTCCTGCTCGGCTGGCTCATCGGGAGGTCCTAGCCGTGGCGAAGGCTCTGTACACCCCGATATCCATCCTCTTCAGCGTGCTCGGCGCAGTCGTGGCGGGGGCGATCTTCAAGCAGATCTGGAAGCGCATCGCCGGCGAGGAGGAATCGCCCAAGGCGCTCGAGTCCGAGTACGGCTGGCGCGAGGTCCTGCCCGCGGCCGCCGCCCAGGGCCTGGTCTTCGGAGTCGTGAAGGCCGGGATCCAGCGCGGCGGGGCCAAGGGTTTCGAACGACTCACCGGCGTCTGGCCGGGTGACTGAAACAGGGGCGAGACGATGGCGCAGAGAACGCGTGAACAGGACAGGGTGCGGGGCGACGGACGATTTTCCCGGGACGAGGATGCTCCCGACAGCCCGAGCCGCCTGAAGGCGCGCTCGTGGGGCGGCGTCCTCAAGCGAACGGTCACCGAGTTCAAGGAGGACAACCTCACCGACTGGGCGGCGGCGCTCACCTACTACGGCATCCTCGCGATCTTCCCGGCGCTGCTCGTACTGGTGTCAATCCTGGGGCTGGTCGGCGAGTCCGCCACGCAGCCCTTGGTCGACAACCTGGGCTCCGTGGCGCCGGGACCGGCGAAGGACATCTTCACGAGCGCGATCCAGAACCTTCAGGGCTCGAGCGGAGCCGCCGGGATCTTCTTCATCGTGGGCCTGGCCGGCGCGATCTGGTCGGCGTCGGGCTATGTGGCCGCCTTCATGCGGGCGTCCAACTCCATCTACGACATCGAGGAGGGTCGTCCGATCTGGAAGACGCTCCCCACCCGTGTGATCCTCACGGTGGTGCTGCTCGTGCTGCTCGCGATCAGCGCGGTGGCGGTAACCCTCACCGGCGGGCTCGCCAAGCAGGTCGGCGGCGTCATCGGGCTGAGCGACACCGCGATCACCGTATGGAACATCGCCAAGTGGCCGGTGCTGCTGCTCGTGGTGAGCTTCATGTTCGCGCTGCTCTACTGGGCCGCGCCGAACGTGAAGCACCCGAAGTTCCGCTGGATCAGCCCGGGCGGCGTGCTGGCGGTGATCGGCTGGCTGATCGCCTCGCTCGCCTTCGCCTTCTACGTCGCCAACTTCGGCTCCTACAACAAGACCTACGGTGCGCTGGCCGGGCCGATCGTGTTCCTGGTCTGGCTCTGGATCTCGAACATCATGGTCCTGCTGGGGGCCGAGTTCAACGCCGAGCTCGAACGCGGCCGCGCGCTCGAGGCCGGCATGCCGAAGGACAGGGAGCCGTTCGTGGAACCGCGCGACACGCGCAAGATGAGCGACCGGAAGGGAGGCGCATGATGGCAATGGAGATACCAAAGGAAAAGATCCTCGACCTGCTCAAGCAACGTGGTGAGAGCGACAAGGCCGAGCAGGCCGATCAGGAGCTGCCGGACAAGGTCGATCCCGATCGCGACCGGGGGATCCTCGAGAAGATCGGCATAGATCCCAAGGACCTTGCGGGCAACCTGGGCGGCCTCGGCGAGAAGCTCGGCCTCTAGCTCAAGAGCGGACTCGCGGCGGGGGTGGGGCCGTCACGGCCCCACCCCCTCGTCCGTCCGGCCTCGCGCCGGCGGGCGTGGGAGCCGTCGGCATGTCCGATGTGCGCCGCCGGCGGGCCGCTCGCGGGCCGCGTAGGGCGTCAGAACGCGATGGCGCCGAGCGCGGAGGCGAGGACCACCGCGACCGCCGCGAGGAGCGCGATGAGCCGGCCGCGCGGTTCGCCGCCGCCGCGCCCGGGCCGCCGGGGATCGGGGCTGCCCGGGGTGGAGAGCCCGAGGCCGGCGAAGTAGTAGGCGACAGCGGCGTTCATCCCCCCGATACTCGGCCGTCGCCCGGCACGCTTGTGTGACGTTATGCACAGACTCGCGCTATCGCTGCGCGCGACGCCCCGCGAACGCGCGCAGCGCGGTCTGCGCGTCCTCCTGGTCGAAGAGCCGCACGCAGTGGTGGGTCTCGCGCTCCATCGCGGCGTCCAGCAGGTCGCCGAAGCGCTGGTTCAGCATCGACTTGGTGGCCGCCACCGCCGCGCGCGAGCTCCGGGCGAAGACGCCGGCCCAGTGCTCGATCCGCGCTTGGAGACCGCCGGGGCCCACCATCTCGGTCGCGAAACCGTGCTCGCGTGCCCAGGCTGCGTCGCGCTCCTCGCCCCCCAGAAGCAGCTCGCGGGCGGCCGTCTCGCCGAGTACCTCGGGCAGCAGCAGCGTGCCGGCGTTGCTCGCCACCAGCCCGATGCCGATCTCCGGCGTGAGCAGCCTGATGCGGTCGGTGCACAGCCGCAGGTCGCAGCTCGCCGCGAACTCGAGCGCGCCGCCCACGCACACGCCGTCCACGGCGGCGATCGCTGGCACCGGCGCGGCCAGGACCACCCGCGTCATCCGCTGAAAGCCCTCGATCGTCTCCGCCCACGCCGCCGAGTCGGCCTCTATCGCGGCCTGCAGGTCGTCGCCCGCCGAGAAGTGGTCCCCCGCGCCACGCAGCACCACGCAGCGCACCGCCGCGTCTTCGCCGGCCGCCTCGACGGCGTCCGCGATCGCGGTCATCGTGGCGAGATCCCACGCGTTGCGGCGCGGCTGGCGGTCCCAGACGACCACCCGCGCCGAGCCCAGGTCGGACGTGGTCACGGTCATTGGACGGTCTCCCTCCTCAGGGCCTCGACGACGGGCGGCAGCGCGTCCCCGCGCGCCGTGCGGTGGACGATCCGGGTCTTGTGCTCGGCGCGCGGCAGCGATCCCGGCTCGAGCCGGGTGAGCTCGAAACGGGCCCGCAGCGTGGTGTGCAGCTCTCCGGTCAGGCCCACCAGGTCCACGTCCGGAGGCGCCTCCACGTACACGCGCAGGGGCGGCACCACCGGGTCGCCCTCCGCGACGACGCAATGGCGGCCCACCCCGGGGTGGCCGGACAGTACGGTCCCGATGGCCTGCGGGTAGACGTTCACGGCCTGTACCCGCAGCATGTCGTCGCGGCGGCCGTCGATCCGGATCCGCGGCGTCGTGCGCCCGCACGCGCAGGGCGCCGTCCAGATGCGGCCGAGGTCGCCCGATCGGTAGCGCAGCAGCGGCGACGCCTCGCGGCGCAGGTGCGTCCAGACCAGCTCGCCGGCCGCGCCGTCGTCTAGCTCGACCGGGACGCCGCTGTCGGGATCCACCAGCTCCAGCACGGCGTGGTCGCCCACGGTGAGGTGAAGCCCCTCCCCCTCCTCGCAGGCGCCGCCCATCGTCGACCAGACGTCGCTCATCCCGAACGTGTCCGCCACCGTTGCCCCCCAGGCCGCCTCGATCTCGTCCCGCACGGCGATGAGGCCCGCGCCCGGCTCCCCGGCGGTCACGATGTGGCGCAGGCCCAGCGTGGCGGGGTCGAGCCCGGCCTCGCGGGCGCGGGCGGCCAGATAGGCGGGGAACGAGAGGGTCCCGAAGATCGCGGTGATCCCTAGCCGCGGGATCAGGTCGAGCAGCCGCCGAGACTGGCCCGTGCCGACCGGCACGACCGTGGCGCCGCTCGCCTCGAGCGCCATGTGGTCGGCGATCCCGCCGGCGTAGAGCGCGTAGTTGAGGCAGTGGGCGATCGTGTCGTCCTCGCGCACGCCCGCGATCCGGAACGCCTCCCCTCCAACCGCGCTGTTCGCCTCGTGGTCGGCGCGCGTGAATCCCACCGCCACCGGTTCGCCGGTCGTTCCCGACGTCACGTGCATGCGCGCGAGCCGCTCGGGCAGGACGCACAGGTGCGGTCCGAAGGGCGGCTCGCGCCGCTGGCCCTCGCGCAGCTCCTCCTTGGTGGTGAACGGCAGGCGCGGCAGGTCGGCCGGGCCGCGCACCCGCGCGCGCTCGCCGCGCAGACGCTCGGCGTAGAAGGCACTCGACGACTCGAGGTACCGAAGCTGCTCCTGCAGCGCCGTCACTAGTAGTGATCGCCTCCGCAACTACGCCCGCGTTCGGCGGCTGCGAACCTTCGCCTGGTCGCACCCGCGATGCTCGCCAATGCGCTGCATTGCCTGCGCTCGCGTGCGCGCCCAGGCTCGGTTCTCGCTCGCCGAGCCGCGACCGTAGTTCCGTCGGAGATCACTCGCGGGCCGGCAGCTCGCCGGCGGCGGCGCTCTCGACCATGGCGGCCACGGTGCCGCCGTAGGCCTCGATCGCCACCCGCAGATCGGCCTCCGGGGTGTCCTCCTCCCTCGTGTGCGACACGGGTGGCGAGGACGAGGAGAAGATCATCACGGTCGGGATCAGGCGGGCCATCTCGGCGGCGTCGTGGAGCGGGCCGCTCGGGATGGCCGTGTCCTTGCCCCCGGCCTCCTCCACCGCGTGGCGGGCCATCGCGATCAGGCGGTCGTCGAAGGGGATCGGGGGGATCGACCAGATGTGCTTCAGCTCGAGCTCGCAGTCGTGGTCGGCGGCCGCCTGCTCGCAGGCCTCGCGCGCCTCGGCGAGCATCGCGGCGAGCTCGTCCGGGTCGAGGTGGCGCTGGTCGAGCAGCATCTCCGTGCGTCCGGCGACCGCGGTGACGACGCCCGGTTCGCTGGTGGCCCCGCCGACCGTGCAGACGCCGCCTTCGTGGCGGAGCCCGATCTCACGAATCGCGAGCGCGGCCTGGGCCGTTGCCGCGAAGCTGTCCCGGCGCAGGTTCATCGGGGTGGCGCCCGCGTGCGCCGTCTGGCCGGTGAACGCGGCCACGTGGCGCTCCACGCCGCAGGTGCCCAGCACGGTCGCCGCCGGCTCGCCGCGGCTCTCGAGCACCGGTCCCTGCTCGATGTGGAGCTCGATGTACGCGCGGGCTCCGCGGAGCCGCCCGCCGGACTCGTGCACGCGGCCGAGCTCCACGTCGTAGCGGGCCACCACGTCCTCGAGCCGCTCCCCCTCGCGGTCGCGCAGGTCGCGCACCTCGTCCAGCTCGAGCGTCCCCGCGCAGGCCGAGGAGCCGAACAGGCTGCGCCCGAAGCGCGCGCCCTCCTCGTCGGCCCAGTCCACGAGCCGCACGCCCACGGCCGGGCGACCGTTCCGCGCGGCCTGGCGCAGCGCCTCGAGCGCCGTGAAGACTCCGAGCGCGCCGTCGAGCCAGCCTCCGGCGGGCACCGAGTCCACATGCGAGCCCACGATCACGAAGCCGTCCTGCTCACCGGGGAGCTCGGCCCAGAGATTGCCCGCCTCGTCGATCGAGACCTCCACGGGCAGCTCGTCCAGGCGCGAGCGCAGCAGCTCGCGGGCCTTCGCCCACTCCTCGGTCCAGCACACGCGGCGGGCCCCGTCCGGGCCCCCCGTCAGGTCGGCCAGCTCGCGGAGGTCGGCGAGAACCCGGTCGGCGTCCATCCTCACGAGGCGACCGCGGCCGGCGCGCGCAGCGAGCGCGGCACGAATCGGCCGTGACCCGGCTCGGTCAGGATCTCGCCCCGGTCGTACACCATCGTCCCGCGGCTGAACGTGTGGCGCACGCTGCCGGTGGACGTCTGCCCCTCGAAGAGGTCGTAGTCCACGTTCATGTGCGACGTTCGCGTGGAGAACTCAAACGGCGTGGAGGGGTCGAACACGACCAGGTCGGCGTCCATCCCCGGCGCGATCGAGCCCTTGCGGTGGAGGCCGAAGCGGCGTGCGATCGCGGTGGAGGTCAGGTCGACCAGCTCGCTCGGCGTGATCCGCCCGCCCTCCACTCCGAGGTCCCACAGCTTCACCAGCCGGTGCTGGATCATCGCGAGCCCGTTCGGGATCTTCGAGAAGTCGTCGCGGCCGAGCGCCTTCTGCTCGTCGTTAAAGGGGCAGTGGTCGGTGGACACGCTCTCAAGCACCCCGCGGTCGAGCGCCGCCCACAGCAGGTCCTGGTTGTGCGCCTTGCGCAGCGGCGGCGAGCACACGTAGCGGGCGCCCTCGAAGTTGGGCCGCTCCAGGTCCTCGACGGTGTTGGTCAGGTACTGGAGGCAGGTCTCACCGGACACGTCCACGCCGCGCGCCTGGCCCGCGGCGATCTCGTCGGCGGCCAGGCCGCAGGTCACGTGCACGATGTAGACGCTCGCGTTGGTCAACTCGGCGAAGCGCACGGAGCGGCCGGTGGCCTCGGCCTCGAGCTCCTCCGGGCGGGTGTGGGCGTGGTAGATGGGCTCCGTCTGGCCCGCCGCCAGCGCCCGATCCACGAGCACGTCGATCGCCCAGCCGTTCTCGCAGTGGACCATGGTGAGCGCCCCGAGGTCGCGGGTGTTCTCGAGCACCCGGAAGAAGAGGTCGTCGGTGACCATGATCGCGCCCTTGTAGGCGAGGAAGACCTTGAAGCTGCAGAGCCCTTCCTCGACCATCGGCTCCATGTCGGCGAGCGTGGCCTCGTCGGCCTGAGTGATCGCCATGTGGAAGCCGTAGTCCACGTGCGCGGCCCCGGCCGCGCGCTCCTGCCATTCCTCGAGCGAGGAGCGGAGGCCGCCGGGGTGCTGCTGGATGACGAAGTCGACGAGGCAGGTGGTGCCCCCGGCCGCGGCGGCCCGGGTGCCGGTGTCGTAGTCGTCGATCGACACGGTCCCGCCGAACGGCATGGCCAGGTGGGTGTGGTTGTCGATCAGCCCGGGCAGCACGTAGCATCCGGAGGCGTCGATCACCTCGGCGTCCTCGATGTCGCCGACCGAGCCGACCGCGAGGATCTCCTCGTCCTCGATCAGCACGTCGGCCTGGGATGAGTCGGCGGCCGTCACGACGGTGCCGCCACGAATGAGCTTTCTCATGCTGCCCCTCCAGTCACGCCGGCAAGGCGCGGGATTATCTCGCGACCGTAGATCTCGAGCGTCTCCTCCTGGCCCTCGGTCATGAGATAGATGTTGAACTGGTCCACGCCGATCGACTCGAGCTCCTGCAGCTTCTCGACGGCCTGGTCGGGCGTGCCGATCACGCAGAAGCGGTCGCAGATCTCGTCGCTCACGAACGCGCCGTGGCGGGCCCCGACGCGGGAGTGCTCGTCGTAGTCGTAGCCGGTCTCGGCGGGCACGTAGTCGGTCAGCGCCCGCGGCACGACCGAGCCGTCCGACCCGTAGCGGGCGATCAGGTCCCTGACGTGGTTGGACACCATCGCGGGGAACCAGCGCACCTGCTCGCGGGCGTCCGCGATGTCGTCCGAGATGTGGCTCGGGGCGCAGACGATGCACTTGAGCTGCGCCGGGTCGCGGCCCGCCTGCTCGGCGGCGTCGCGGGCGGTCTTCATCGTCCACTGGATGATGTCCGGGTCGGCGAGCTGAATGATCACGCCGTCGCCCAGCCGCCCCGCGATCGCGAGCACCTTGGGGCCGTACCCGGCCACGTGCATCTCGATCGGCGGAAGGTCCTTTCGAACCCAGGTGAGCTCGAGCTCCGCGTCGTTCCAGCGCACCTTCTCACCGTTCATGAACGGCTTGATCATCTCGAGCGACTCCTCGAAGCGGGCGACCCGGACGGGCTTCTGGTTGATGTAGCGGCGGGCCGAGTCGCCCCGGCCGATGCCCATCACCATGCGGCCCTCCGATATGTCGTGGAGCGTCGCGTAGGAGCTCGCCACCACGGTGGGCTCGCGCGTGCCCGGGTTGGTGACCATGTGCCCCAGCTTCATGCGCTCGGTCGCCTTGGCGGCCAGAGCGAGCGTCGGCGTGGAGTCCTGCCAGAGGACGTGGGAGTCGTAGGTCCAGCCGTAGTCGAACCCCTGCTCCTCCGCGAGCACGAGCAGTTCGATCATGCGCTGATAGGGCGGGTCCGGGAGGACGGTGACGCCGAAGCTGAGAGGCATCGGCACAACGTATGCGAAGACGCCCCGCGATTGAAGCCCCGCGAGGGCGCCGCCCCGGTGCCGCGTGTCTGCGCCGGCTCGGACGCCGGCGCCCGGCTCACCGCCGCTTGGCCTTAGGGCGCCGCTTGCGGGGCGGAGGTGGCGGCCGCTTCGCCTGGGCCCGGCGCTCGGCGGACACGCCCGCGCGGCCGGAGGTGGTGCTGCGTTTGTGGAGATCCGCGGGGCGGGCGCTGCGCCGCCCCTTCCGCTGACGGTGTGCGCGCTTTGCGCGGCGGTCCATCCGCCGCCCCTCGCGCGTGATCGCCACGAACACGGCGCCGATGATCAGGGCCGCGATGCCGGCGAGCGCCAGCGACGCCGTCAGACCGAGGTCGCCGTCGCCCTCATCCTCTACCGGCTGCGGCGGCTCGGGCTCCTCCGGCGGGGCGGTGGGCCCGGGCGGGGCGAGCGGCCCGAACGGCGCCTGGCCCTGGGGGGTCTGGGAGGGCTGGCCGAGCGGAGGGGGGGTTGGGGAGGGCTGACCGGGCAGGACCGGGGTCTGGGAGGGCTGACCGAGCGGAGCCGGGGTCTGCGGGGTCTGCGCCGTTGCGGGCACCGCCGGCACGAGCATGCCAAGTGCAACCGCGATTGCAGCGAGCGGCTTCATTGTTCGGTCACCTTGCCCGCTCGGCGGGTGGTCGTCAAGCTCTGTGAACATGTCGACGTCCCGAGATACCGCCGCCGCCCCGCCGGGCGTGAGCTTCGAGGTGGACCGATTCGCCTGGTCGGACGGCCGGCTCGAGGTGGCCGGGCGCTGGTATGGGATCCGCGGCCGCCGGTTCCTGCGGCCCACGCTCGACGTCGAGGTGGACGGCAGCCCGCGCCGCATGCTGGCAGTGCTGGAGCACAAGCCGTGGGCGGCCGACGACGGCGAGGAGTGGGTGGCGGCGTTCGACTGGAGCGGCGATCCGGTGGCGCTGGCCGTGGCCGAGCTGGCGGTGGCGCCGGAGCTGGCCGTGGTGCTGCCGCCGCCCTCGGGCGGGCCGGCGAAGAAGGCGCGGAGCGCGAAGGCCGCCGGGGAGCGACTCGAGGCGGCGCCGCCCCGGGCTCAGGCGCTCGAGGCGGAGCTGACCGAGGCGCGCGCCGAGATCTCTGGGCTGCGAGACCGGCTGGCGGCCGAGCAGAAGGCATGGATGGAGCGTGTGGCGCAGGTGGAGGCGCTGCGCGACGAGAGCGCCGCCGCCACGAGCGCCGCCGAGGCCGAGCGCGACGAGGCGGCCGCGGCACGCGACGCGGCCGTCGCCGAACGGGACAACCTGGTGTCCGCCCGCGACGCGGCGGTCGCCGAGCGCGAGGCGGCGAGGGCCGAGCGCGATACCGCGAGGGCCGCCCGCGATGCGGCGCTCGCCGACCACGCGAAGGCGACGGCGGAACGGGACAAGGCAAGGCGTGAGAAGGCCGCCCTCGAGCACGAGCTGTCGGCGGCCACCCGGGCCCGGGACAAGGCCCGGCGCGAGCGAAACGAATGGCTGACCCGGGCCCGCGATGCGGAGGCCCGGCAGGGAACGGCCGGCACGGCGCCCGCTGCGGAGCATCCCGGCGCCGCGCCCGCGCCCGCGCGGCGCTCCGATCCGCCGCCCGCACCCGCTTCCGATGCTCCCACCACCCCACTCCGGAGGCGGCGCCTCCCGGGCCGCTCCGCGGCGGCGAAGCCCAACAAGGCCCAGATCCCTCCGGGCGGCATCCTGCTTCCCCCCACCGGCCCTGGCTCCCACATGCGGCGCTCGATCCTCCCTGGCTGGGCCCCGCGCGTGCTCGCGCCGATCCTGCTCGTGCTCCTCGTGGTGGTGGTCGCCCTGCTCATCGGCTGGGCGTTCTGAGCTCGCCCCGCGTCCCCATAGGGCGAGCTCAGAACGGGTGGGTGGGAAGCGGACGACCGGCGCGCTCCCGGACCACGCCGTAGAGCTCGGCGACCTTCGCCGGGTTGGCGGCCGCGACGTCGCGGGTCTCCCCCACGTCAGCGCCGCGGTCGTAGAGGTGGAAGAGGTCGCCTCGGTTTGGGCCGTGCAACGCCCAACGGTCGGTGCGCACGAAGTAGCTGTTGCCGTAGCCGCCGAACGCGTAGGGACGCGGCGGCGGGCGCCGCCCCTCGAAGAACCTCGACAGGTCGACCCCGTCCATCTTGCGCGGCACCGGTACACCGGCCATCGACAGGATCGTGGGCGCGATGTCGTGCGTCGAGGCGAACCAGCTGCTCTTGCGCCCCGCGTGGCGGCCGCGTGGGTCCACCACGACGAGCGGCACGCGTATCAGCGGCGGGTGCAGCGTGATCGAGCTCTTCCCGGTCATGCCGTGGTCGCCCAGGTAGATGCCGTGGTCGGACACGAGCACCACGATGGTGTCGCGCTCGAGCCGCATGGCGTCGAGCCTGTCGAGGAACACGCCCAGCCAGCGGTCGGTCATCGTCACCTCGGCGGCGTACAGCGCCCGCATGCGGTCGAGCAGGAGCTCGCCCGCGGTCCCGTGCAGATAGCGCGAGACCGCCGCGTAGTAAGGCTTCGCCGGCTCGGGCCCGCGGTAATCCGGATCGCCGTACATATCGACATAGCGGCGCGGGGGCGTCCATGGCTCGTGCGGCTCGAAGGTGTCCACCACGAGCGCGAAGGGGCGCCGCGTCGCGGCCTGCTCGAGCATGGCCGCGGCCTTGCGGAAGACCTTCGCCGCGTAGGAGCGCGTCTCGTCGTCGAAGTAGCGGGCGTTGCCGAGGAACTTGCGCATGCGCAGCCGCGTCTGGGGGTCGTCGACCTGCGGCGGGAGCCAGCGGCGCAGCTCGGCGTCGGACACGCCTTCGCCGGTCCCGCCCGCCTGGCCGGGCTCGACCACGAAGCGGTCGAAGCTCTGCCGGAACGGCGCGTAGGAGCGGGCGAAGCCCACGAACGGGTTGTCGCTCACGCAGCCGGTCCAGTAGCCCGCCCGGCGCAGGATGCTCGTGAACGTCAGGGATGGGTCGGCGATCGGCTCCCAGCCGGGCTCCTGGACCATGCCGCCCCAGGGACGCCAGCCCGTGAACGGGAACGCGCGGCGGCCGGACATGATCGACCGGCGCGCGGGCACGGTGGGCATCGCCTCCGGATAGCAGCGGGTGAAGCTGAGCCCGCGGCGGGCCAGCGCGTCCATGTTGGGCGTGCGGGCGCGGTCGCCGTAGACGTGGTCGGTGCGGAGCGTGTCGACCACGATCAGGACGACATTGGGGCGGTCGCTCGCCCGCTGGGCGACTTGGAGCCCCGCCACGAGCGACAGCCCCGCCGCTCCGATGAACTGACGGCGGGTGGCGGCCACGGCGGGCAGACTAAGCGTTGGGGAGGCGGGTAACACCCGAGAATGGATCGCAACGACTTCCGCCGTGAGCTCGCACAGCAGCTCCGGGTGGACTCGATTCGCAGCAGCCACGCCGGCGGCTCGGGCCATCCCACCTCCTCCATGTCCGCGGCAGACCTGATGGCGGTGCTGCTCGACGGCCACCTGAGGCTCGACTTCGACGACCCCGCAAACCCCGCCCGTGACCACCTGGTGTTCTCGAAGGGCCACGCCTCGCCGCTCCTGTACGCGTGCTTCAAGGCGGCCGGCGCGATATCGGACGAGGAGCTGCTGAGCTTCCGCAAGCTCGGGAGCCGCCTCGAGGGACATCCCACCCCGGTGCTGCCGTGGGTGGACGTGGCCACCGGGTCGCTCGGACAGGGCCTGCCGGTGGCGACCGGCCTGGCGCTCGCCGCCAAGCGCTTCGACCACTCCCCGTCGCGGGTGTGGTGCCTGTGCGGCGACAGCGAGATGGCCGAGGGCTCGATCTGGGAGGCCTTCGACCACGCATCCCACTGGGAGCTCGACAACCTCGTCGCGATCGTCGACGTGAACCGCCTCGGCCAGACCGGCGAGACGATGCACGGCTGGAACCTCGGGGTCTACGCGCAGCGGGCGCGCGCCTTCGGGTGGGAGGCGATCGAGGTGGACGGCCACGACGTGGAGGCGATCGAGGAGGCCTACGCGCAGGCCGAGAGCACCTCCGGCGGGCCCGCCGTGGTGCTGGCCCGCACGAAGAAGGGCGCAGGGGTGAAGGCGGTCGAGGACCAGCCGGGGAAGCACGGAAAGCCGATCGAGGACGCCGAGGCGGCGATCGAAGAGCTGGGCGGCGAGCGCGACCTGACTGTCGAAACCTCAAAGGGGTCAGACCCTCACCCGGGGGGAGGGTCAGACCCTCCCCCCGGGGGGGAGTTCTCGCCGCCGCGGTACGAGCTCGGCGACGAGGTGGCCACCCGCAAGGCCTATGGGGAGGCCCTCAAGGCGCTCGGGGACGCTCGCGGCGACGTGGTCGCCCTCGACGGCGAGGTCTCGAATTCGACATACAGCGAGATCTTTCGCGATGCCCATCCCGATCGCTACGTCGAGCTGTACATCGCAGAGCAGCAGCTCGTGGCCACCGCCGTGGCGTTCCAGCGCCGCGGCTGGAAGCCGTTCGGCTCGACCTTCGCGGCCTTCCTCACGCGGGCGTACGACTTCGTGCGCATGGCCGCCGTGAGCCGCGCCCAGATCAAGCTGTGCGGCTCCCACGCCGGCGTCTCGATCGGCGAGGACGGCCCCTCGCAGATGGGGCTCGAGGACCTGGCCGCCTTCCGCGCCGTCCACTCGAGCACGGTGCTCTACCCGAGCGACGCCAACCAGACCGCTCGGCTTGTCGGACTGATGGCCGACCTCGACGGGATCGCCTACCTGCGCACCCACCGCGGCGCCCTGCCGGTGATCTACGGGCCCGACGAGGAGTTCGAGGTCGCCGGCAGCCGGGTGGTGCGCGAGGGCGACGACATCGCGCTGGTCGGCGCGGGCGTGACGCTCCACGAGGCGCTCCGCGCCGCCGACGAGCTCGCGAGCGACGGCGTGGAGGCCCGGGTGATCGACCTCTACTCGGTGAAGCCGGTGGACGTGCAGACCCTCGCCCGCGCCGCCGCCGAGACCGGGGCGATCGTGACCGCCGAGGACCATTGGCCCGAGGGCGGGCTCGGCGAGGCGGTGCTGAGCGCACTGGCGGAGGCGGGAGAGTCCTGCCCTGTGCGTAAGCTCGGAGTAGAGATCATGCCCGGCTCTGGAACCCCCGAGGAGCTGCTGCGGGAGGCCGGCATCGACGCCGGCGCAATCGCCGCAGCCGCCCGCGAGCTTGCGGGCGCAAGGGCCACCGCCTAGCCGGCTCAGCCGTAAGCACGCGGACGACCGTTTCAGAACGCGAGAGGAACGACCATGAGCAACCTGCTGAAAGAGATCGAGGCGCTCGGCCAGTCGATCTGGATAGACAACCTGAACCGCCAGCTGCTCGACGACGGCACGCTGCGCCGCCTGATCGAGGAGGACGGCATCAGCGGCGTGACCTCGAACCCGACCATCTTCGAGAAGGGGATGGGGCACTCGGACCGCTACGACGACGCCTTTCGCGAGTTGGCCGCCGACACCGACGACCCCCAGGAGATCTTCGAGCGCCTCGCCTACCGCGACGTGTGGGACGCATGCGAGCTGCTGCGGCCCATCTTCGAGGAAACCGGCGGCAAGGACGGGTACGTCTCCTTCGAGCTCCCCGCCTCGCTCGCCTTCGACGCCGAGGGCTCGATCGAGGCCGCGGTGCATCACCGCGACGCGCTCGACCGCCCGAACGTGTTCATCAAGGTCCCGGGCACCGAGCCCGGCGTACGCGCCTTCGAGGAGCTCACCGCCCGCGGCGTGAACGTGAACGTGACCCTCCTGTTCGCGGTCGAGCGCTACCGCGAGGTGGCCGAGGCCTACCTGCGCGGGCTCGAGCGGCGCGTGGAGGCCGGCGAGCCGGTCGACCGCAGCGCGTCCGTCGCGAGCTTCTTCGTCTCACGTGTCGACACGAAGGTCGACAAGATCCTCGAGGAGAAGGAGCGCGAGGACCTGCGCGGCAGAGCCGCCGTGGCGAACGCCAAGCTCGCCTACGCCGCTTTCCAGGAGATCTTCGCGGGCGAGCGCTGGGAGCGGCTCCGTGCCGCGGGCGCGAACGTCCAGCGCCCCCTGTGGGGCTCCACTTCCACAAAGAACCCGGACTACTCGGACACGCTCTACGTGGACGAGCTGATCGGCCCCGACACCGTCAACACGATGCCGGACGCCACCATCGAGGCCGCCCGCGACCACGCCACCCCGGCGCGCACGGTGGACGAGGACGTCGAGGCCGCGCGCGAGCTGCTGCGGGAGCTCGAGTCGATCGGGATCGATCTGGACGACATCGTCCTGCGCCAGCTCGTGGACGAGGGAGTACAGGCGTTCGCCGACTCGTACGAGTCGCTGCTGGAGTCCCTGCGCCGAAAGGCCGAGGAGCTGAGCGGCGCCGCCGCACGCAGCTAGGGAGTCGGATCGGGCGGGATCTGCGGCTCCGGGCTCGGCGGCTCGTCGGGCGTCTCCGGGCCCTTGGGGTCGATCTCCGGCACGTCGGGGGACGGCGTTCCGGGGCCCGGTGTCTCCGGCGAGCCCGGCGGGTTCGGGATGGGCTGGTCCGGCTCGACCGGACCTGGGACCTCCATCACGGCAGCGTTCATGGTTCACGGCTACCCGGCCGTCCGGCACGAAAACGACGCTCAGCGTGTACTCAGACGCCGAGCGCCTCGTCCAGCGCCTCGTTCACGAGCTCGTCGGCCCGCGTGTTCTGCTCACGCCGCACGGAGCGCACCGCCCAGCCGTCGAAGCCGCGCAGCGCCCGCATCGCGTCCTCGTAGAGCGGCTTCAGCCCGGCGTGCTTGACCTTGTACTCGCCGCCTATCTGCCGGGCCACGAGCTCCGAGTCGTTCACGACCTCGACCTCGTCGGCGCCCAGGTCGCGCGCCAGCTCGAGGCCGAGCAGCAGCGCCCGGTACTCCGCCACGTTGTTGGTGGTCTCGCCGATGTAGGCGTTGCGCTCGCCGAGCGGGTCGCCCTCCGGAGAGGTCGCCACCGCCGCCACGGCGGCGGGACCCGGGTTGCCGCGCGCCCCCCCGTCGACGTTTACGACGACCTTCACCCGCCCGACGGCGGATCGGCCGGCGGGGCGCTGTCAGCCACGGCCTGACCGCCGCTTATCACCCGTCCGTTCGCGTCCAGCGTGGCGTTCCACTCGCGCAGCTCCGCCTCGATCTGGTCGAGCTCGTCGCCCTTCTCGAGCATCATCACGGGGTCGCCCTCGTCGCCCAGGTCGACCCGGAAGCGATACCAGGAGAGCTCCCACGCCACCACGACCGTGACCTGGCTGGCTTGGTCGGCGTCCGGCGTCACGCCGACGTTCGGCCTGCCCAGCGTGCGCGCCAGGCCCGCGATCGTGCGCTGGTGGTCGGAGCCGTTGAAGAGGTCGACGGCACGCTCCATCCTCCCCTCGTCGGTGGTGGGCACGGCGCGCACGTGGCGCGGGTCCTTGGGCCGGGTGCGCGGCCGCGGAGCGGGCGGGGCCGGCGTCTGCGGCTCCTCGTATTCGGCCGGCTCGGTTCCGTCGTCGGCGCCCCATGCGGCCTCGTGCTCGGCGAGCTCGGCCTCGGGCTCCTGCTCGGGCGCCGGCGGGGGCTCGGGCGGCCGCCGCCGGCGAAACCGGCCAAACAGGCCGCGACGCGGCTCGGAGCGCGGCATGCGCGTGGGCAGGTCGCCCGCCGCGGACTCGCGGATCCAGCCGTGGTCCTGGGCGCGCGGGGCGCACAGGTCGCACACCTCGTGGCGGTCCCCACCGGGCGCCAGATACGCCTCGGTGCGCTCGCCCTTCAGGATGGTGCGCCCGCAGACGTCGCACGAGGCGACGTCGTGGACCGGCCGGAGCTCCTTCTTCACCGCCGTGATGATAAAGACGACCAGGGCGCGCCCGGCCGAGCCGGGCGCTTCCTGCCAGGCGGCCGAATGGGCTTCAGGCCCCCACAGCCTCCCGCTCGCGCAGGGTCTGTTGCACGACGCTCTGCGAGATGTGCGCCGGCACCTCCTCGTACCGCGCGAGCTCCATCGAGTACTCGCCCTGGCCACCGGTGATGGCCCGGAGGTCCGGCGCGTAGCTCAGCATCTCCGCCATCGGGACCTCCGCCTTGACCTCGGTCACCGAGCCCTTGGGCTCCATGCCGAGCGGCCGCCCGCGGCGTGAGTTCAGGTCGCCGATCACGTCGCCCACGTTCTCCTCGGGCACCGCCACGGTCACGGTCATGATCGGCTCCATCAGGACCGCCTGGGCGTTCTCCATCGCGTCCTTGAACGCCATCGAGCCGGCGATCTTGAAGGCCATCTCCGACGAGTCGACCGAGTGGTGCTGGCCGTCGAACAGGGTGACCCTCACGTCCCGCACGGGGAACCCCGCCACGATCCCGGTCCGCATCGCCTCCTGGACGCCCTTCTCGACCGCGGGGATGAACCCGCCGGGAATCACGCCGCCCTTGATCGCGTTGACGAACTCGAAGCCCTCGCCCTGCGGCTTCGGCTCGATCTCGATGTGGCAGTCGGCGAACTGCCCGCGTCCGCCGGTCTGCTTCTTGTAGCGCGCGTGCGACCTCGCGCCGGCCTTGATCGCCTCGCGGTAGGGCACGTGCGGCTGATGCAGGTCCACCTCGGCGCCGAAGCGCTCCTTCATGCGCTCGACGATCACCTCGACGTGGATCTGGGTGATGCCGGCAAGGATCTGCTCCCCCGTCTGGTCGTCGCGGTGGAAGTCGATCGTGGGGTCCTCTTCCTGGAGGCGGCGCAGGGCCTGGCCCATCTTCTCCTCGTCGCCCTTGGCCTTCGCCTCGATGGCGAACGCCATCACGGGGCGCGGCATCTCCGGGAGCCGCAGCGGGATCTCCACGTCCTGGTCGGCGAGCACGTCGCCGGCGTGAGTCTCCTTCAGCTTGGCCACGGCGCCGATGTCGCCCGGCCCGAACGCATCCGCGTGCTCGTTCTCCTTGCCCTGCGGGACCAGCAGCTGGCCGATCCTCTCCTTCACGTGGGCGCGGGTGTTGAACACCTGCGAGTCGTGCTTCATGACGCCCTGGTAGACCCGGAAGAGGTTCACGCGGCCCGCGTAGGGGTCGGCAAGCGTCTTGAACACGAAGGCTACGAGCCCCTTCGACTCGTCGGGCTCGAGTACGGTGCCGTCCACCTCCACCGGGCCCTTCTTGGCGGGCGAGGGAAGGTCCTCGACGAAGGCGTCCAGCAGCCGGTTGATGCCGAGGTTGCGCGTGGCGGCGCCGCAGGTGACCGGGAACAGCCGGCCCTCGGTGACGCCTGTCTTCAGCGCCCCGACGGTCTCGTCGTGGGAGATCTCCTCGCCCTCGAGATATCGCTCCATGAGCTCGTCGGAGACCTCGGCCACCTCGTCCATCAGCTTCTCGCGGTACTCGGCGGCCTGGTCGGCGAGCTCCGCGGGGATCTCGGTCTCCTGGCAGTTGTCGCGGCCCTCGCCCTCGTAGCGGTAGGCCTTCATGTCGATGAGGTCGATCACGCCCTGCAGCTCGTGCTCGGAGCCGATCGGGATCTCGGTGGCGACCACGTGCTGGCCGAAGGCCTGCTTGAGCGACTCGAGGGTGCGGAAGAAGTCGGCGCGCTCGCGGTCGAGCATGTTCACGAAGACGGTGCGCGCGAGGCCGAGCTCGGAGGCGCGCTCCCAGAGGCGGCTGGTGGTGACCTCCACCCCCATCACGCCGTTGACGACGAAGACGGCGCTCTCGCAGACGCGCAGGGCGGCGAGCGCGTCCGCCACGAAGCTGGGGTCGCCGGGGGTGTCGACGAGGTTGATCTTGCGGTCCTCCCAGCGGAACGAGGAGAAGCTCCCCGAGATCGACATCTCGCGGGCCTTCTCGTCCGACGCGGAGTCGGACACGGTCGTGCCGTCAGCCACCGAGCCAAGCCGGTTGATCGCGCCGGCCGTGAACAGGAGCGCCTCGTTCACCGACGTCTTCCCGCTGCCCCGGTGGCCCACCAAGGCCACGTTGCGGATCCTCTTGGGCGATTCGTGCGCCATTTTTCTCCCTTCCTCGAAAAACTCGATCCGCGCGCACCCGGCCGAGCCGAGTGCTTGCGGCCAGGCGCGACGGAGACTACTCGGAGAGCGCCGCGTCCAACGTCTCGTGCATCCCGGCCACGCTCTGGACGTCGGTGAAGGTGAGCACGCGGGCGAGCGGCGAGGTCTGCGGCAGCACGAGCCGGAGCTCTTGGCGGCGCCGGCCGAGGCGGCGGGCGAGGTCGAAGAGCACCTCGATGGCCGCCGAGTCGAGGTAGCGGCAGCCGTTCAGGTCCACCACCAGCGCCAGGGCGTCGTTCGGAACCGACACCAGCAGCTCCTCGCGCACGCGGGTCGCGTTGGTCATGTCGACCTCGCCGCTCAGGTGGGCGACGATGGTCCCGCCCCGGCGCTCGATGGCCACCTCGGCCGATGTCACGCCGCCAGCCGTCTCCTCATCGTGATCACCGTACCGTCCGGCTCGGTGGACACCTCCACGTCGTCCATCAGGCCCTCGATGATCTTGAGCCCGCGGCCACGGTGCGTGCCGCGCCGCTCGCGCCAGCTGCCCCGGTCGCGCACCACCGCCAGCAGCGTGCCGTTCTCGAAGCTGATCTCGACTTCGAAGGTGGCGTCCATCGGCCCGTAGGCGTGCTCGATCGCGTTTCCGGCCGCCTCGCAGACCGTCAGGGTGACCTCGTACGCCACCTCGTCGCTCGCCTCGACCGCGTGGAGGTAGCGCCCCAGCCGTCGCCGCAGCACCGAGAGCGACTCCGGCTCCGCGGGCAGCGCCAGCTTCATCGACCCGGTCGACACCGGCTGCGGGCGCACCGCCAGCAGGGCCACGTCGTCGATCGGTTCCTGCTGCCCCAGCACTCGCTCGAGGACCTTGTTGCACAGCGCCTCGAGGCCGTCCTCACCGCGGCCGGCTGCTTCTGCCAGCTCGCGGAGGCGCTGCTCCAGCGGCGTGTCGCGCCGCTCCACTAGCCCGTCGGTGTACAGCAGCAGCGAGGCGCCCGGCGGCAGCACCGCGGTGGCCTCGCGGAAGATGCCGGGCTCGGCCGCGCCGACGGGCACGGCGCGGCCGCCCTCGAGGAACCTGGCGCCGTCCGAGGAGAGCACGAGCGGGGGCGGGTGGCCGGCGCTCGCGAAGGTCACTTCGCCGGTCTCGCGGTCGAGCACCAGGTAGAGGACGGTGGCCATCGCCTCCTCCTCGCCTGTCATCACGAGCCGGTTGACACGCGCCATCACCTCCGCCGGCGAGACCTCTTCCAGCCCGTAGGCGCGGAAGGCGTTGCGGAGCTGGCCCATGATCGCCGCCGCGCGAAGCCCGTGGCCGACCACGTCTCCAACCACGAGCGCCACGCGCCCGTCGGCCCGCTCGAGCGCGTCGTACCAGTCGCCCCCGACCGCGGCGCCGCGGCCGGCGGGCAGGTAGCGGGCCGCGATCTCGAGCCCCTCGATCCGCGGCAGGCGCTCGGGCAGCAGGCTGCGCTGGAGTGTCTCGGCGATCGTGTGCTCGCGCTCGTACACCTCGCGCAGCCGGGCCTCCATCGTCTTGCGCTCGTGGATGTCGATCGCGGTGCCCACGTAGCCGGCGAAGCGGCCGCCCTCGTAGCGCGGCACGCCGCGGTCGACGATCCAGCGGTAGTCGCCGCCCTTTCCGCGCAGGCGGTACTCGAGCTCCCAGGGCTCCCGCGCCGCGAGCTTCTCGTTCCAGGAGGAGATCACCGCCGGCGCGTCCTCGGGGTGCACGCCGAGCGACCAGCTCGGCCCGAGCTCCTCCTCCAGCGTGGTGCCCGTGTAGCGCAGCCAGCCGGCGTTCACGAACGTGATGAGCCCGCGCTCGTCGGTGGTCCAGATCATCACCGGCGCCGTGTCGGCTAGGTGGCGGAAGCTCGCCTCCGACTCGCGCAACGCGTCCTCCATCTGCTTGCGCTCGTGGATGTCGGTCGACGTGCCGACGTAACCGACGAACTCGCCGCGCGCGAAGCGGGGCGCACCGACCTCGAGCACCCAGCGGTAGCCGCCGCCGCGGTGGAGGAGGCGGTACTCGAAGCGGAACTCGGAGCGCTCGGCGAACGACTCGCGCCAGGCGTCGAGCAGGCCCTCGCGGTCGTCGGGATGGGCGCTCAGCGCGAAGGTGTCGCCCAGCTCCTCCTCGAGCGTGCGGCCGGTGAAGCGCAGCCAGCCTTCGTTGACGAAGGTCACGTGGCCCTCGGCGTCGGTCATCCACATGAGCGCCGGCGTGGTGTCGGCCAGCTCGCGGAAGCGCGCCTCGCTGTCGCGCACGAGCTCGTCCGTCCGCGCGCGCTCGGCGGCCGCCCCGATCACGTTGGCGGTCGCCTGGACGAAGTGGGCGTCGTCGGCTCCGAACGAGTGCGTGCGGCGGCTGCTCGCCCCGAGCACGCCGAAGCGCCCGCCGGGCGTGCCGATCGGCGCCGCCACCGCGCTCACGATGTCGAGATCCCGCTGCAGCGGCGAGGGCGCGACGCGGGTCTCGGAGCCGAAGTCGTCGATCAGGAGCGGCCGGTCGGAGTCGAGGGTGTAGCCGGGGAGCTCGTCGCGGCTCGCCGGCAGCACCCCGCCGATCACCCCCTCCGGCAGCCCCTGGGCCGCGCGGATCAAGAGGCCGCGCCGATCCCCGGTCAGCTCGAGCACCGTGACGTAGTCGGCGCCGAGCTCGCGCATGAGCGCGGCCACGGACTGGTCGATCAACTCGTCGAGCGGCAGGCCCGACAGCGCGCGCTGCCCGAGATCGGCCACCACGGCCTGCTGGCGGGCCCGCGTGGCCACCTCGTCCCGGTAGCGGTGGGCCGGCCGCCACTGCATGGGGCGCACTAGTGCTAACCCGTTTCCGCGATCGGGTCCCCCTGCAGACGCGACTTCAGCCGCAGCACCGCCTTGGTGTGCAGCTGCGAGACGCGCGACTCGGTGACCCCGAGCACCTCTCCGATCTCCCTGAGGGTGAGGTTCTCGTAGTAGTACAGGGCGACGACGAGCTTCTCCCGCTCCGGCAGCCGCGCGATCGCGTCGGCCAGGCGGTCCTTCATCTCGGTGGTGTCCATCTCCATGGCCGGGTCGAGCGCCCCGGGGTCCTGGATCGTGTCGAGCAGGGAGACCTGGTCGCCCGAGGAGTCCGACACCGTCCAGAGCTCGTCGAGGGCGACCACAGACGTGTTCGAGATGCGAACCAGCGAGTCCTGGAACTCGTCCATGGACACGTCGAGCGCAGCGGCCATCTCCTGGTCGGTGGGGGCCCGGTGGAGCTGGTGCTCCAGCTTGGCGTTCATCCGCTCGATCTGGCGGGCCCTCGTGCGGACCGAGCGCGGCACCCAGTCGAGCGAGCGCAGCTCGTCGATGATCGAGCCCTTTATGCGCGTGATGGCAAAGGTCTCGAACTTGATCTCGCGCTCCGGCTCGAAGCGCTCGATCGCCGAGATCAGGCCGAGCAGGCCGTAGGAGATGAGGTCGGCCTCCTCGACATGCGAGGGCAGCCCGCTGGACATGCGCCCGGCGACGTACTTGACGAGCGGCGCGTACGCGAGCACCAGCCGTTCGCGCGCCCTCTCGTCACGGTCGTCCTTGTAGCGCCGCCAGAGGTCCTTCAGCTCGATGGCCTTTAGGTTCGTCTCCATTTGGGCCCCGGTCAGGCCCGCGGGTGGGCCCGGGCGTACGCCGCCTTGAGGCGGCCCGACTCTACCCGAGTGTAGATCTGGGTCGTGCTGATCGAGGCATGGCCCAGAAGCTCCTGGATGGAGCGCAGATCCGCGCCTCCCTCGAGCAGGTGGGTGGCGAACGAGTGCCGCAGGGTATGGGGCGAGATGCCCGCGCGGCGGGCCTGGAGCCTCAGGCGGCGCCGAACGTCGGACGTCGAGAGGCGGCGGCCGCTCTTCGAGAGAAACAGCGCCTGGCTGTCGCCGGAGTCGAGCGCCGGACGGGCGCGCGTGAGGTAGCGGTCGAGCGCGCGCCAGGCGTGCTCGCCGACGGGGACCACCCGCGTCCGGCCACCCTTGCCCTCCACCCGCACCTGCTCGGCGTCGGGGTCGGCGCTCCGCGTGTCGAGGTTCACGAGCTCCTCGGCGCGCAGTCCGGCCGCGTAGGCCAGCTCGAGCATGGCCCGATCGCGCAGATCGAGCGGAGTGGCGGCGGGGATCCGCTCGAGCAGCTCCACGACCTCCGCGGGCTTGAGCACCTGGGGCAGATAGACGTCCTTCTTTGGGCTCGAGACCAGATCGGCGGGGTTCGCATCGATCTCGCGGCGCTCGAGCAGGTGGCGGTAGAAGGTCCGGATGGCCGCCAGCTTGCGGGCCACGGTCGACTTGGCCGCGCCGCGCTCTCCGAGCACGGCGGCGAAGCGGCGCAGCTCGCGGTGCGTGAGCTCGGCCGGCTCGAGGCCGCGGCCGGCCGCCCACTCGCCGAGCTGGGCGAGGTCCACGCCGTAGGCGCGCCGGGTCTTCTCGCCCATCCCGCGGGCCCGCTGCCAGTCGTCGAAGCCGGCGAGCGCCTTCGCCCAACTAGCCTCCTCGGGAGTGGGTGTGTTCTTCGTCAACACGCGGGATGGGCGGGTGGCCACACGGACTCAGCTCGGCGAGGCCGGCCTCGTCGACGAAGGCGAAATGCCGCCACCGCCCTGGCACCCGATCCAGGGCCCGAGCGACGCCTCGACCATGTGGTACGCGGTCCTTCGAAAGCGCGAGCGCGGGGTCTTCATCGGCACGCTCTGCATTCGACACACTGGCCGTCAGACCCTCTTGGAAGAGCGCGGCTGGGAGGAGGTCCCGGTCGCCCAAATCGGCCCCTAGCACTACTACGGAAAACCGAACCTCCGGAGACGTGCTGGCCCCATTTTGGACTCCGTTGCACGGTGGCAATCTGCCGGCCATGTCCCGTAGCACAACCTCGCAAGGCCTCCACGTTTGCCCGAGTTGCTCCTCCCACCTCGTCCAGCCGGTCGAGTGGGAGCCCGTCGGCGACGAGGCCTGGTCGGTGCTGTTGCGCTGCCCCGAGTGCGAGGTCTTCCAGGCGGGGGTGTACGGCCAGGCCGAGCTCGACGCCTACGACCTGGAGCTCGACCGCGGGGAGTCCCTCCTGCGGGTCGAGTACCTGAAGCTCTCGACCGAGAACATGGCCGCGGAGATCGACACGTTCGCGCACGCGCTGAGCGCCGACGCCCTTCTCCCCGAGGACTTCTGAGCCCTCTGATTCCTGACGAGACCGGGAGCGTTCCCACCAAGGAAGACGGCCGAAGCCGTGCTCCCCGAGGACTTCTGGTAGATGCTTGCTGCGGGCGCTGCTGATGGATTGGTGTGCCGTTGGCCCACCGCGGCCCGGCCAACGGCTGGGCTGCGGAAAGGGTGTGCAAGAGCGGCCGCCGTGGGTCCGCGCGAAGGGACTCGCCGGATAGCCCTTCGCCGATTCTCCCGCGGGCAACGGCGGGGCCCGGCGAGACGAGCGGCGTAACTGTACGGACCTTCCCGAGCGCGGCGGTCGAACGATCTTCGATCCCGCCCGACCCGGGACGTGGGCTGGACCGCAACGCAGGGGCCGCCTTCATTGCCGTCGTGCGACGCCCGCGCCGCCACTACGTCACCGGACGCCGAACGAAGATCAGGTCTCTAGGCGATATAGATCGGGGCGCCGACCGGAACCTTGTCGTAGAGCTCGATCACGTCCGGGATCGACATCCGGACGCAGCCGTGCGACGCCGCCGTGCCGAGTGACGAGGTGACGTCGGTGCCGTGGATGCCAGCCCCGTCGTAGATCCCGAGCCAACGCGCCTTCAGCGGGTTCTCGGGCACGCCGCCGGGCACGACGGTGCCCGCCAGCGCGCCGGCCCAGTCGCTGTTGGGGACGCTCCAGGCCGGGTTCACCGCTTTGTTCTGGATGCTGTACATGCCGGCGGGCGTGTCGAATCCGAGCGCGCCCACGGCGACGGTGTACGAGCGGCTGAGCTCGAGCCGCTCGTAGAGGTGCAGCTGGAAGCTGGAACGGTCGACGACGAGCGCGATCGGGTACTTGTCCTGGAGCTCGGCCGTCGTGATCTTGGGCTGGACCACCCGCGCGGGCGCCCGTACCTGGCGCTCGGCGTCCAGATTGGTGAGCGAGTCGGCGATCCGCTGCTCGAGCAGCGCCGCCTTGACCTTCCGGCCGCGCTTCGACTCGATCCGCTCCATCGAGGGGAACTCCACCGCGGCGTCCTTCGCAGGCCGGTTAAGGCCCTTCTCGACTCGTGCCACGAGCCGCGCCACGGCCTCCTCGTCGTAGCTGACCCGTGCGGCGATCCGCACGTTCTCCTTCTCGCCCCGGAGGTCGCGCGCGACGCGCGTGACGATGTTCCCGTCACGGCTCTCCTCGAGCGCGTCGTCGACCATGCCCGCCACGTCGGCCCTCACCTCGGCGTCCTCGGCCGAGAGCCTGAAGCGCTGCCCGGCCCGCGCCACGCGGATGGGCTGACTGAGGGGCTCCTCGAGGCTGCGGGCCACCGCCCGGCGGGCCTCGTCGACGCGCATGCCGCCCACGTCCACGCCCGCGACCGTCACGCCCTCGGCGATCAGGTCCTCGCGGGAGGAGTCGTAGGCATACGCCGCTACCGCGCCGGCGGCCAGCACGAGCAGCAGCACGACTAGGAAGATGAACCACTTGTTCCTCATGCTGCGCGGGGAAATTGTAGGGAGCGCCGCGGAAGATGACGCCTGTGAGAGCGGATTTGCGGCGGTTTTGCGCCTAAACCGGCGTTTCGCCGCGTGAGATCACCGAGTCGATCGCCGCCAGCACGCGCGCCCTATTGGCGTTCCGACGCTCGTAGTCGCGCAGTGTCTGAAGGGCGGGCCGCTCGAGCGAGCCGAGCATGGCGATGACCTCCTCGGCGGCGAGATCGTCGTAGTGGTCGACCGGCGAGCCGGTGGCGCGCGCGGGCTCCGCCGCGGCCTCTCGGGCGCGCCCCTCGACACGCTGCGCCGCTTCAGCGGCCCGCTTCTCGGCCGACTCGGCCTGTTTCAACGCGCGCTGGGCGGCCCGCTCGGCCGCCGCCGCTCGCTGCTCCGCGGCGGCGACGCGGTCGGGCTCGCCGCCGTTCGCGTGCGCGCGGCGCCGGGTCTTTTCGCGGCCCGTCTTGACGTGCGGGCTCCAGCGCAGGAACTCCTCCACCTCGCGCTCGTAGCGGTAGGGCTCGCGGGCTCCCCGCACCACCGGGTGCAGGCGCAGGTGCTCGCCGAGCTTCAGCACCGCCTCGCGGGTCGTGTGCTGGTAGCGGAACCCGGCCGCCTTGAAGCGGCGGTTGTCCACCCCGCGCCCGAACCGAAGCTGGGCCAGGGCCTCGGGCGGGATCCTCACCCCAACCCGCCGCAGGGCGGCCGCCGCCAGGCCCGTGCCCCAGGGCGGCAGGATCGGCGCGTAGGGCTTTCCGAGCAGCCCGGCCACCTCGGTGAGAGCGAGCACCCCGTCGCCGGCGACGTTGTACACGCCCGGAAGCTTTTGCCGCGCGGCGTGCTCGAGCGCGTGCACCACGTCGTCCTCGTGCACGAACTGGTAGCGCGGGTCGAAGCCGAGGATCATCGGCACTGCCGGCAGCGAGAACAGAGCGATGTGCGAGGTGCGCACGTCCGGCCCGAGCACGTTCGCGAAACGCAGGATGGTGACGGCGCAGCCCGGGTTCTTCTCGGCGAACTCGTTCACCGACGCCTCGGCCTCCACGATGTCGCGCTCGATCGGCGTGCGCGGCGGGTGCGGGCGCACCATCGTCTCGTCGAAGAAGGCCGGGTCGTCCTGCTCGCAGCCGTAGTAATGGGTGGAGGACTTGAATACGAACTTGCGCACGGGCGAGTTGGCGCCCGAGCAGGCGGCCAGGATGTTCATCGTCCCGATCACGTTGTTCTCGTGCGCTTTCGAGGGCGTGGTCCGCGAGGAGTCGGTTACGAGCCGCATGTCCACCACCGTGTCGATCTCCGCGGCCTCCACCACGCGTCGGAGCAGGGCGTGCTGGGCGCCCACCTTCACGTACTCGGTGCGCTCCAGCTCGACCTGCGGCTCCTCGTTGTCCACGCCGATGACCGCCTCGACGTCCGGGAAGGCCTCGAGTGCCTGAGCCAGCCGGCCGCCCCAGTAGGTCGACAGCCCGGTGACGAGGATGCGGCGCGAGTCCATGGTCATCCGAACCACACCGACCTGCGCCGGGCCAGCATGTCCCACAGGTTCTCCTGGATGCGGGCCCGAATGTCGTGCGCCACCGTCTGCACGAGCGCCTTGTCCTCGTGCAGCCCCTCCTCGTCGAAGTGGAGCGGCTCGAGGAAGCGGATCTTGAACTTCGCGGGGAGGTAGCCGAGCATCCCGAGCAGGCCGAAGTGCGGAAAGGTCGGAGTGATCGGGAAGTAGAGCAGCCCGGTGAGGCGCTTGAACAGCCCGAGCTGGGCGAACACCGGCGCCGCCTCCTCGGCGCCGACCACGCAGACCGGCACGATCGGCGCCCGGGCGCGCATCGCCGCCTCGACGAAACCGCCCCGCCCGAACCGGCGCAGGCGGTAGCGGTCCCTGTAGAGCTTCTCGGTGCCCTTGCGCCCCTCGGGGAACACCAGCACGAGCTGCTCCTCGTCGTAGAGCAGCCGGTGCACGTTCGCCGGGTGCGCTGTCACACAGCCGATCTTGGGGATCAGCATGCTGAACCCCGGATAGCCGCGGAAGAAGTTCTCGACCGTGATGTGCAGCTGGCGCGGGTGGGGATGCTCTTCCCGGATCCCCTTGGCGATCATCGTGGCGTCCGGCGGGAGCGCGCCCGAGTGGTTCGACACGAGCATCGCCCCGCCCGTGCCGGGAAGGTTCTCGATGCCCTCGACGTCGACCCGAAACCAGTAGCGGTAGAAGAACTCGACCAGGGTGGCGTCGAAGACGCCCTCGACCCGTTCGCTGCGGCCCCAGTCGTTCAGGCGCCGGTCCGGCTCGACGCCGGGGAGGTGCCGGCGCAGGTCGGCGGCCGGCACGAGCGGCGCGGAGACCGGGTCGGTCTCGTGCGGCGACAGGGGTGTCCGGGTGGGCTCGGCCATCGGATTTCGAGTGTGTCAGAGACGCTCCAGGACGGGAGCCAGCTGCTTTCTCAGTCCCTCCCAGTCCCGGGCGCCGATCACGCCGTCCCGCCCCACGATCTCCTCGTTCCAGGGGTGGATGATCGTGGCGGCCACGATGCCCGCCTCGCGTGCCCGGGCGATGTTCACGGGGCTGTCGTCCACGAGGACGTCGATACCCAGGTCGACGCAGCGGCTGACCTTGTCGAACGAGCAGTGCAGGTCGTCCACCGGGAGCCCGATCCGCTCGAGCCACCGCGCGGTGGCCTCGGCGGTCTGCGGTCGACGGTGGCTCGTCACGTGGATCCAGTGCCCCTGGTCGTGCCAGCTCTGGACGGTCTCCACGGCGCCCTCGTACGGCACGCCGGCCAGGATGTTCTCGTCGGTGTGGGTCTCCTCGACGCAGTGGATCACCGCGTCGCGCTCGAGCGCCGTGATGCCCCAGTCGCGCTGCTCCTCGTAGGGCAGCTCGACGCCGTACCGCTCAAGCACGACACGCTGGAGCAGGTCCCAGTAGGGATGGAGGGTCGAGTCGATGTCGAGTGCGATCTTGGCCACCGCCTTTACCCTAAGGCCCATGCCGAGGCTCTTCGTCCCCACCGCAGCGCCCACCACGCCGGGCCGCGCCCGGAAGGCCGGCGACGAGTACGGCCAGACGGCCGAGCCCGACTGGCGTGGGATCGACTGGGCCGCCCACCTGCACCGGATCGAGATCGGCGGCACGCCGGTGAACTACGTGGACATCGGCGAGGGCGAGCTCGAGCCGATCGTCTTCGTTCACGGCCTCGGCGGCCAGTGGCAGAACTTCCTCGAGAACATCCCGCGCGCCGCGCAGGAGCGCCGGGTGATCGCCCTGGACCTGCCCGGCTTCGGGTCCTCGCCCCCGCCGCGGGGGAAGGTCACGATCCCGGGGTACGGCCGGTGCGTCGACGCGCTCTGCGAGCAGCTCTCGCTCGGCCGGGTGGACATGGTCGGAAACTCGATGGGGGGCTACGTCGCGGCCGAGGTGGCGATCCAGGTCCCGAAGCGGATCGACCAGCTCATCCTCGTCTCGGCGGCGGGGATCTCGAGCTCGGACGTCGCCCGGCGGCCCGTCCAGACCGCCGGCCGGGTCGCGACCGCGATTGTCTCCTATACCGCGATTCGCCTCCGCGAGATCGCCGCGCGGCCCAAGTCGCGCCACATGGCGCTGGCGCTCGTGGCGCGCTACCCGTCGCTGCTGCGCGCGGACCTCGCCTGGGAGGGCTTCTTCAAGGGCGCCGGCAAGCCCGGGTTCGACGACGCGCTGCGGGCCTCCCTCGAGTACGACTTCCGCGACCGGCTGCCCGAGATCCGGCAGCCCACGCTGATCGTGTGGGGCGAGAACGACTCGATCATCCCGGTGAAGGACGCCGCCGAGTTCGAACGCCTCATCCCGGACAGCCGCAAGGTAGTGATGAAGGACACCGGTCACATCCCGATGGCCGAGCGCCCCCAGACCTTCAACGACCTGATGATGGAGTTCCTCGCCGAGACCGGTCCGGCGTCGGCGAAGGAAGCGGTCGAGGGCGAGTCGCAGGCGGCCTGATCGAAGCCGCTACGCCGGAGCCCACGCAGCGCCTACCCCAAGAGGCACGGGGGCTGTTCGTGCTCGGCGCGCTCGGCTGGAGCGTGCCCGTGGCCATCGGATGCCTCGTGGGCGCGGGCATCGTGGCGGACACCGATGCTCCCGAGTTCATCGCCTGGCTGCTGCGAGGCGCGGCGCTCGTGGTCGTCGCGCTCGGCGGCGTGGCGCTCCCGGTGGTTCGATGGCGCACGTGGCGCTACGAGATTCGCGACGAGGAGATCGACTTGCTGCGCGGGGCCGTGGTGGTGCGGCGGACGCTGATCCCGATGACACGTGTGCAGCACGTGGAGACGCAGCGCACGCCCCTCTCCGACCTTCTCGACCTACGCTCGGTCACCGTCCATACCGCGGCAGGCTCGCACTCGATCCCCGCACTCCGCCCCGCCGCGGCGGCGACCATCCGCGACCGTATCGCGCTGCTGGCGCGACAGCCCGATGAGCTCTGAGGAGCAGGCGCGACCGGAGGGGCCGGAGCCCGGCGAGGTCCCCCGGGCGGAGCTCTCCAGCCCGCGGCATCTCCACCCCGCGGAGATCGTCCTCGCGGCGCTCGAGAACCTGCGCGAGATCCTCATCGCCGCCGTGGTCGGCCTGCTGATCGGCGGGGGTGCCGGCGGCATGCCGCCGGCGGCGGGCCTGGTGTTCGGCCTGGCCGGCGTGGCGGTGGCCGCGGTGGTCGGCTACGTGCGCTGGCTGAACACAACCTATTCCGTCGCGGGTGAGGCGCTTCACTTCCGGCGCGGCTTGATCTCGCGGGATGAGACCTCGGTCCCGCTCGGCCGGATCCAGGCCATCGACGCCACGCAGGGTCCGGTGCAGAGACTCTTCGGCGTGCAGGAGCTGCACGTGCAGACCGCCGGCGGCGGCGCGGAGGGCGAGATCGTGCTGCGAGCGGTGTCGAACGCGGGCGCGTCGGAGCTGCGCGCCGTGGCCGGCCTGCCCGACCCGGTCGCGCGGGACCTGCCCGAGTGGCGGCTGGGTGCCGGCGCACTGCTCGTGACCGCCGTCACGGCGCCCCAGCTCGGCGTGATCCTGCCATTGGTGGGTGCCCTCGCCGCCGCAGGCGACGACGTGCTCTTCGGCGGCGGTCAGGGCGAGCGGCTGGTCGACCAGCTCGTCGACGACGTCGGCTTGCTCGTTCTCGTCGTCCTCGCCGTGGCGGCCGCCGCGCTCTTTCTGTCGTTCCTCGGCGCGATCGTCGCGTTCGCCGGCTTCAGCCTGGTGCGAGACGGGGAGCGCCTGCGCATCCGGCGCGGCCTGCTGGCACGCCGCGCCGCGAGCGTGCCGCTCGCGCGGGTGCATGCCGTGGACGTGGTCGAGGGCGTGCTGCGCCGCCCGTTCGGCCTCGCGAGCGTGCGTATGGAGACGGCGGGCTACCGGTCGGAGGCGGCGGCCGCGCAGACGCTGCTGCCGCTGGTGCGGGTGCGAGACGTCCCGCGTCTGCTGGCGGAGTTCGTGCCGGCGCTGGCGGAGGGGGCGCCGGCGGAGCCTCCGCTCGAGCGGCCGCCGGCCCGCGCTCGGCGCCGCTACGCGCTTCCGCCCGCTCTCGCCGGCGCCGCCCTCGGCGGCGTCCTCACCGCCTTCGTTCCGCCGGCTTGGCCAGCCGTGCCGCTCCTCGCGCTGCTCGGCGCGGTGGAGGGGCTGCTCCGCCACCGCTCGGCCGGCTGGCGAGACGACGGCCGGCGTCTGGAGATTCGCGGCCGGCTCATTGCGCGGCGGACGCTCCTAGCTCGGATCGACCGACTGCAGGAGCACGGCCTCCGCGCGTCGCCCCTGCAGCGCCGCGCGGCACTTGCAGACTTCGACGCCGCCGTGGGATCGGGCCGCACCGGGCGAGTGAGGCACCTGGAGGCCGGCGTGGCCGGCGCCCTGTTCGAGCGCCTGCGCCCCCGGGGCGCAGCGCGTCGCTAGGGGGTATCCCCGGCTTCTGGGTGGTCTCTGAGGCGGCGGTGTAGGCCGGGCGGGAGAGCGGCTGGAGAAGGGGGTCTGGGTCAATGGCTGCGGTGGGTCGGCTCGAGCGCCACGACCGCGCAAGCGTCCGGCCCTGGTGTTCCATGCGAAGGGTGGTCTCCATCGGTGGTCCCCACGGTCTTGGCCGCGGCTGGGGGAGGCCGACCGGAGGGGTGCCTGAAGTTGCGGCCAACATGCGGCCGCAACTTGTTGGACCCCTGTCTGGCGGCGGTATCTCGGGCCCAGATCAACTGCGCGACAGCAACGAGAACACCAACGGCCTGCTGCGCCAGTACTTCTCAAGCGCACCGACCGGCCGGCCCACGACCAGACCGAGCTCGACCCCGTGGCAGCCCCACTCAACGGCCGACCAAGGCAGACCCCTTGGGCTGGCGCACCCCAGCCGAGAAGATGCTGGAGCTGTTGCGACGACCTCCTGACGCCGCCAACACCCAAGGCCGGACGGTCGAACCTTGACTCGCCGTGTTGGGACCAAACCGAGCGGTGGGCTCGCGCCCGCGTCGCCCGTTCCCCACGGCTGTGCTGTTCGTCGTCTGCGTGGGGGCGCTTACCCGCTCTCCAACGCCTCGCCGGTCGACTGTGGGCCCACTCAACCACCTATACGGTGCTTTTCAGGGCCCACACTCAGGGGCTACCCCGTCACGGCCCCCTCGGACGCGGACCGCACCAGGCGTGCGTACTTGCCGAGCACGCCGTTTGTGTACTTGGCCGGAGGCGGCTCGTAATCGCGGAGGCGCGCGTCTATCTCCTGCGCGGGAAGCTCCACGTTCAGCTCGCGGTTCGGGACGTCGAAGACGACCGTGTCGCCGTCGCGGACGGCGGCGATCGGGCCGCCGTGCGGGGCCTCGGGGGCCACGTGGCCGGCCATGAAGCCGTGGGTGGCGCCGGAGAAGCGGCCGTCCGTGAGGAGCGCCACCGAGTCGCCAAGCCCTTCGCCCACCAGGGCCGCCGTCACGTGCAGCATCTCCCGCATGCCGGGCCCGCCGGTGGGGCCCTCGTTGCGGATCACCACCACCTCGCCCGGCTGGATGGACTTCGCCATCACGGCGGAGAAGGCGTCCTCCTCCGACTCGAACACCCTGGCCGGTCCACGGTGCTCCATGCGCCCGTGCCCCGACAGCTTCACCACGCAGCCCTCGGGGGCGAGATTGCCGCGCAGGATGGCGAAGCCGCCGTTGGGCTTGATCGGGTTCCCGACGGGCCGCACGACGTCCTGACCGTCGGCTTCCTCTGCCAGGGAGGCGACCTCTCCGATCGTCTGGCCGGTGACCGTCAGCGCGTCTTCGTGGAGTAGGCCCGCCTCCTGGAGGCGCCGTATCACGAGCGGCACGCCGCCGGCGCGGTACAGGTCGGTCGCGACGTAGCGGCCGCCGGGCTTCAGGTCGCACAGCAGCGGAGTGCCCCACGCGATGCGGTCGAAGTCCTCCAGCGTGAGCGGCACGCCAGCCTCGTGCGCCACCGCCATCAGGTGCAGCACCAGGTTGGTCGAGCCGCCCGACATCGCCCCTGCCGCGATCGCGTTCCCGAGGGCCTCCGTGGTCACGATCCGGCTCGGCCGCAGGTCATTGCGAAGCACCTCCAGGACCAGCCGGCCGCACTCCTCGGCCACCTGGCCCTTCTTTCCGTCCTCGGCCGGCACCATCGAGCTGCCCATCGGCGAGATGCCGAGCACCTCGAAGGCCATCGCCATGGTGTTCGCGGTGAACTGCCCGCCGCAGGCGCCGGCCCCGGGGCTGGCGTGATCCTCGAGATCGGTCAGCTCCTCGTCGGTGAGGTCGCCCGCGGCATGTGCGCCGATCCCCTCGAAAACGTCCTGGATCGTCACGTCCCTACCGCGCCAGCTGCCGGGGGCGATCGAGCCGCCGTAGAGCATGAGGCCGGGCACGTCCAGCCGCGCGAGGGCCATCACGCAGCCGGGGATGGTCTTGTCGCAGCCCGACAGGGCGACCACCGCGTCGAACATGTGGCCGCGCGCTACGAGCTCGATCGAGTCCGCGATCACCTCGCGACTCACGAGCGAGGTCTTCATCCCCTCGGTGCCCATAGTGATGCCGTCCGAGATCGCGACGGTGTTGAACTCCATCGGCGTGCCGCCGGCCGCGCGCACGCCTTCCTTGACCCGCTCGGCGAGGCGGCGCAGGTGGAAGTTGCAGGGCATCGTCTCCGTCCACGTGTTGGCGATGCCGACGATCGGCCGGCGCAGCGCCTCGTCGTCGAAGCCGACTCCCTTCAGGTACGCCCGTGCCCCCGCCCGGTCCGGGCCATCGAGGATGACCCGGCTGCGGCTCCGCGGATCGCTCACGTGCTGCGGGGGTTATCCGTTCCCTGAGCGCCAGGCCGAGCCGGGCGCTTCGGGCCTCCCGATCCGCGCGCGCCGGGCTGAGCCCGGTGCTCGCGGGGCCCGTCGCCGCGGCGCATCCGGCGGCGCTCCCATTCGGCGAGCCGCCACAGGTCGCGCCGCACGCGAGCGGGGTCGAGCTGACGGCCGACCAGGTGCATGTTGGCGCGCCGGATCACGCGGTCCTCATCGGATGTGAGGGCCATCCATTTGGCGAGCACGTCGTCGGAGGCGGGCAGGCGGTGGCGGCCGCCGCTGCCGGTCACGTCGGGAAACTCGACGCAGTACTCACTCAGTAGCTGGCCGCTGCCAGGGACGTAAGCGACGATCGGCTTGTGCGGGTAGACGAGGTAGGCGTACGCGGAGCCGCCGGCTCTCGTCCGGTCGCCCTCGCGCCGGGCGTGCCGCCCGCCGACCCTGATGAAGCCCAGGTCGCGGTACATCGCCCACTCCTCGTCGTTTACGCAGGAGCGGAGCAGCTCACGAGCGCGCTGCTCCGCGCGCCGCTCGCGACCGGGGTCGTAGAGCGGCAGGTCGAGCGGGTCCGCCGGCGGCCTGCGGGCGGCTCGGCGCTCACGCCAGCGGCCCGCCTCGCGGATGATGATCGGCGTGGCGAGCACCAGCGCGATCAGCGCGAGCGCGAGCAGCGCGAGCAGCATCGCCGGCGGCTCCTCAGCCTCCCGAGGCGCGCGGGAAGAAGATGACCCGGTCGGCGTCGGTCGGGATGTCGCCGTAGGTCTTCACCAGCTGCGCCTCGCGCCGGCCGCTGCCTGTGTTGGTGGTGGGAACGGCGGCCCACATGCCCTCGTCGAGCTGGCGGCGGAACTCCTCGATCAGGCGCTCCTCGTCCTCGTGGACCGCGGGGTCCCCCTCGGCGAGGAGGATCTCCCCGTGGCCCGGCTTCATGCGCAGGAACTTGATGATCTCTCCCGGAACGTCTGGCTGTGCTGTGCGCCTGTGCGGCGCCCACCGCTCGGCGCGGCGACGCGGCTCATTATGCCACCGGCGCGCCTTCGGCCCTGCGGTTGCGGCGCGTTTCGCCGCAAGGCCCCCGGGTAGCGCCGAACCATGCGAAAGGCCGAACTCCACGAGACACCCACCCTCTTCACGATCGTGCACCGGGCGGCCGAGGTGTGCGACCCGGAAGGCGTCGAGGAGGGGGCCAGCGAGCTGCTCAGGCGATTCGAGGACCGCGACGAGCCGATCGGCGACGCCGCCGCGGCCGAGCAGGAGATCGCCGAGGCGAAGGGTGCGATCGACCCGCAGGACGAGGATCCCGTGGCGATGATGACGGCGGCCGTGGCAACCTACCTCGCGTACCGGCGCGACGAGCTGGACGACGACCGCGAGGACCTGCTCGTGCTGGCAGCCCGGGCGGAGTTCGACGGCAAGCCTCCCGAGCCGGCGGCGGGGTGGCTGGCTGCGCAGGGCCTGGAGGTCTAGGGCGGACTAGGGCCGGACCGTGTGCCGGCCGGACCGGGTCAGCCTGACGGGCTCGATTGTCGCCGGAGCAGAACGTCGACGGGGCCGGCGCCCTTTCCGAGCCCCCTCAGGCCGTCCCTGACGGCCTCCGAGGCGATGCGCTTGGCCTCCCTCGCCGCCTCGAGCGGCTCACGGCCCAGCGCCAGGTTGGCCGCAAGGGCCGACGAGTGGGTGCAGCCCGAGCCGTGGGAGGCGCCGTCGGGGTAGCGCTCGCCCGGAAGCTCGATCAATCGCTCGCCGTCGAAGAAGAGGTCCGTGGCCTCCTCCCGATGGCCGCCGGTGACCACCACGACCTGTGGGCCGAGCCCCTGGATGGTCCGCGCGAGCTCCTCCGGCACGCGACCCGTCGCCGACGCCCGGCCCCCGGTCCCCGCCAGGACACGCGCCTCGGGCAGATTGGGGGTCACCACCGTGACGCGCGGGAGCAGCAGGCGACGGAGCTCCTCCTCGGCGTGCTCGTCGAGCAGGCGGGCGCCGCTCTCGGCGACCATCACGGGATCCAGGACGACCGGGACGTCCCCGACGAGGTCCAGCGCGCGGTCGACCGCAACGATCGTCTCGGCCGTGCCGAGCATGCCGATCTTGACGGCGTCGACGCCGATGTCCTCGGCCACCGCCCCGACCTGGTCCACGATCGCCTCGGGCGGCAGCGGGTAGACAGCCGTAACGGCGACGGTGTTCTGCGCCGTGATCGCCGTGATCGCCGTCATCCCGTGCACGCCGCAGCGCGCGAAGGCCTTGAGATCGGCCTGGATGCCGGCCCCGCCTCCGGAGTCGGAGCCGGCGATCGACAGCACCTTGGGCGGTAGCGGGCGGTTCACGGGCCGAGCAGGATATGTAGATCAGTCCTCGACCAAGGGCTCGCCTCCTCCGAGGGTCCTCTCCCACCCGCCGAGGTCCCGCCGCACCAGATAGCCCTCGGCCTCCAGCCTCCCGAGGGCGGCCCGCGTCTCGCCACTGGCGAGGTTCGCGGCGTGCGCGATCTCCCCGACCGACCCCAACCGCTCCGCCGCCTCGAGCACGCGAGCGAGCCGGGGGTCGTCGGGCCCGGGACGCGCCGGGTCCACCGACGGCACCGACCGCATCCCGGCCCCGAACAGCTCGTCCAGCACGTCCGCGGTGCCGGTGATCGGAACGGCACCGTCCTTCAGCAGGCCATTCGTTCCCTGCGCCACCCGTGACGTCACCCGGCCGGGGACCGCGGCGACCGAGCGATTCAGGTCGCGCGCGAAGTCGCTGGTGATCAGGCTGCCGCTCGGATCGGCGGCCTCCACCACCACGGTCATCCGGGCGAGCCCGGCCATGATGCGGTTGCGGGCCGGGAAGCTCCACCGGAACGGCTGGGTTCCCGGTGGAAGCTCGGAGATGACGAGCCCGCTTTCGCGGACGCGCTCGTGCAGCCGGCGGTGCCGGCGCGGATAGACCACGTCGGGCCCGCACGCCAGCACCGCCACGGGCACGCCCTTCCCGGAGAGGCAACCCCGGTGCGCCGTGGCATCGATACCGAGCGCGAGCCCACTGACCACCGGCACGCCGGCGGCGCCGAGTCCCCGGCCGAGCGAATCCGCCACCTCGTTGCCGTACGGGCTCGGGTTCCGCGTGCCCACGATCGCCACTGCAGGTTCGTGGCGGAGCGCATCGAGGGCCTCCACTCGGCCGAGGGCGAACAGGACCGCCGGAGGGTCGCCGAGCTCCAGCAGGAGCGGAGGGTACGCGTGCGAGTGACGGCAGAGCACCACGAACCCCGCCTCCGCGAGGCGCTCCCTCTCCGCGCCGATGTCCAGCCGGTCGAGATGCTCCACCAGCTGAGGGGCGTCCGGCCCGGCGACGGCGGCAAGGAGATCCGACTCGGAGAGCGCGAGCAGCCCCGCCACGCGCTCCCGCGGCCGCTCGAGCAGGCCGGCGATGCGCGGGGCGAGCCGCGCGATCAGGAAGGCGCGCCGCAGGCAGAGAGCGCAGGCGTGGGGAGCGGCCGCGGTCATGCGGCCAGCGCCTCCCCGCCCTCCAGGCGGTACGACAGCGCTTCGTCCAGGTCGGTGTCGCGGAGCTGTTCGCGGTCGTCCAGGTCCGCGATGGTTCGGGCCACTCGGAGCACCCGGTCGTGTCCCCGGCCGCTCAGGTTCAGCCTGTCGCGCGCGGCGAGCACGCTGGCCGTCAGGGCGGCGTCCAGCTGCACCTTGCGGCGGGTCAGGCGCCCGTCCATGTCGCCGTTGCAGAGTGCGCCGGTACCGGCGAGGCGGGCGTGCTGGCGCTCGCGGGCGCGCATCACCCGCTCCCGGATCTGTGCCGATCCGGGCTGCGGCTTGCGCTCGGACCCGACCAGCTGCAACGCCGGCACGTGATCCACCTGGCTGACCAGGTCGATTCGGTCCAGCAGCGGCCCGCTCAGCCGGCGCCTGTAGCGCGCCAGCTCGAGTGCCGTACAGCTGCAATCGTCCGGAGGGCGGGCGCACGGGCAGCGGTTGCACGCCGCAACCACCATCGCGTTGGCCGGGAACTCGAGCGTCCGCTGCCCGCGCATGATCTCCACGTAGCCCTCCTCGAGCGGCTGGCGCAGAGCGTCGATCGCCGCCCGCCCGAATTCGGGCAGCTCGTCGAGGAACAACACGCCGCGGTGGGCAAGCGTGATCTCTCCGGGCATCGGGCGGTTGCCGCCGCCGACGAGGCCCTGCGCCGAGATCGTGTGATGGGGCGCGCGGAAGGGTCGCTCGGTGGCCAGCTTCCCGTTCCCGATGCCCGCCGCGCTGTGCACCTGCGTCACCTCCAGCGCCTCTTCGAACGTCGGCGGCGGGAGGATCCCGGGGACGCGCCTGGCGAGCATCGTCTTGCCTGCGCCGGGCGGGCCGATCATCAGCATGTTGTGGCCGCCGGCGGCGGCGATTTCGAGGGCCCGCTTCGCATCCTCCTGACCGCGCACGTCGGCAAGGTCGTGGCCGGTTTCATGCTCCGGCGGCGACGGTGCGCTTGGCAGGGCCGGCTCCGCCGCCCAGCGCCCGTGGAGGAGGTCGGCGAGCCTTTTCAGCGTGGGGATGCCGCGTACCTCGATGCCCTCGACCAGCGCGGCCTCGGACGCGTTCGCCTCAGGGACCAGCAGGCTGCGGTAGCCGGCCCTGCGCGCGCCGAGTGCCGCAGCCAGGGCGCCACGCACCGGCCGAATCTCGCCCGTGAGGGAGAGCTCGCCGCACAGCGCGCATCGGCCGAGCGCGTCGTCGGGCACCTGACCGCTGGCGGCGAGCAGGCCGACCGCTATCGCCAGGTCGAAGCCGGGCCCCGCCTTGCGCACGTGCGCGGGCGCGAGGTTGACCGTGAGTCGTTGCTGCGGGAACTCGAGCTCCGAGTTCAGCAGCGCCGCACGGACGCGCTCCCGCGACTCCCTCACCGCGCGGTCCGGGAGCCCGACCAGGGTGAAGGTGGCGAGACCGCGCCGGACGTCCACCTCCACGGTGACCTCATGGCTCGAGACACCGTCCAGGGCGAACGTTGCGACGCAGGCGAGCATGGCGGGCCACGCTAGGACGGGGCGGGCGAAGCGTGGGCAGCACGATGTGACAATGTCGTTACAGCGGTCGCACACGCGTGCGCCGCGCCGGCGTAGCGTCGCCGGCCATGACGCGATGTGACCCCCGCAGGCGGCTCGGCACGAGGGGCGAAGAGTTGGCGCGGCGTCATCTGGAGGCCCGCGGCTTCACGGTGCTCGACGCCAACTTCCGCACCCGCCACGGGGAGCTCGATCTCGTGGCGGCCGACCGGCGTCACCTGGTCTTCTGCGAGGTCAAGTCGCGAATGCTCATCGGGCCGCCCGGCGAGCTCGGCCCGTTCGCCGCGATCGGGGCCCGCAAGCGGCGGCGGCTCAGGCTGATGGCGCGCGAGTGGCTGGCGCGAAGGGACTCGACGGGACCATGGCCGCCGGAGCTACGGTTCGACGCGATCGGGATCGGCTTCGACCGCGAGGGCCGTCTGCTCAGCTTGGAGCACTTGGAGGGGGCGTTCTGATGGCGAGCCGCGCGCCGGGCCGCGTTGGATCCGGGGTCAGCCCTCGAGCACCAGCTGGTGGTAGGCGATCGACTGGAACGACATCCGGTGCAAGGGTGAGACGCCGTGCTTCGCGATCGCCGCCCGGTGCTCCGGGGTCGAGTAGCCGACGTTGGTGTCGAAGTCCCACTCGGGATGGCGGGAGGCGACCTTTCGCATGTAGCGGTCGCGGCTCACCTTGGCGAGCACGGACGCCGCGGCGATCGCCGCGCTCCGGCAGTCCCCATCGATCACGGCGCGCTGCTCGAAGCCGAAGTCCGGGACGTTGAAGCCGTCGACGAGGCATACGGTGCCGTCACGGGCCACGCCGAGCAGCGCGGACCGAAGCGCCTCGAGGTTCGTGTTGTGGAGTCCGCGGCTGTCGATGGCCCGGACGGAGCGGGAGACGATCACCGACCGCGCCGCGGCCCGCAGGACCAGCGGGTACAGCTCCTCACGGGCCTCGGGAGTGTGCTGTTTCGAATCGTTCAGCCTGGTGAGCGCCCGCCGGTCGGAGAGCGTCAGGCGGTCGAGGTCGAACAGGACGGCCGCGGCGACCAGCGGACCGGCGAGCGATCCGCGTCCGGCCTCGTCGGCGCCGGCCACGTAGCGACAGCCGATGTCGCGGTCGAAAGCGAACAGACGGCGCCCGCTGCGCTTGCGCCGCCGCGCGCGCGCCTCGCGTCGGGCGGCACTGGTGGCCTGGGCAGACACCCGCGGCGCGTTCGACGGCTCGCTATCGGCGGTCGGCGGAGTCCCCACGCTGCGGCGATCATAGGACTCTGCTCGGCGGAAGACGAACGAATATGAGCAAACGTCCTGCCTTGTCGCCCACATAGGGCAACAATCCGGGACATTCCGCCGGAGGGGTCCGGCGGGCTGGGCGTCAAGGCGGGTCCGGCGGGCTCGGCCTCAGGCGGATCCAGCGGGCTCTGGCTGAGCTCGTGCCGGGCGCTACAGGGTCCCGATCTTCCCGGGCGGCCAGTACGTGGCGAACGCCTGGCCGATCACCCAGTCCTCGGGCACGGGGCCCCACTCGCGGCTGTCGGCGCTCGCGCCGCGGTTGTCCCCCATCATGAAGTAGTACCCCTCGGGAATCGTGACCTCCTGCGGGAGGTTGCAGATCGGGCAGGCGTCGTCCAGCCGGGCGTATGGCTCGCTCTGGGCCCGCCCGTTGATGTAGACCTGGCCGCCTCGCACCGACAGCCGGTCGCCGCCCACTCCGACGACCCGCTTGATGAAGTTCGTCTCCGACTTGTCGTCGGTCGGCTCGGGGCAGGGGGAGCGCTCGGAGTGCTGGATGCCACACGAGTTCGTGTCGGCACCCGCCGGCGGCTTGAAGACGAGCACGTCGCCCCGTTCGTAGTCGCCGAAGTTCTTGGTCAGCCGGTCGACCAGCACCCGCTGCCCGATGTCGAGCGTGGGCACCATCGACTCGCTCGGGATACGGAAGGGCTTGACCAGGAACGCCTGGATCCCGAGCGCCAGTCCCAGAGCGACGGCGACGATCGTCACCAGCTCGATCAGCGAGCCGCGCGTTGTCTTCTTCTTTGTCCTGGCCACCCTGCGGGGGAGAAATCGGGAGGCCACCTAGGCCGAGGACTTCTCGCCCGTTCCCTCGTCGGGCTCGTCGGCTGCCGACTCGTCGGCGGGCTCGGCGGAAGCCGCCTCGTCGGAGGAGGACTCGGCAGCAGGCTGCTCGGCCGGAGCCTCGTCGGCAGCAGGCTGCTCGGCCGGAGCCTCGTCGGCAGCAGGCTGCTCGGCCGGGGCCTCGTCGGAGGCGGGCTGCTCGGCCGGAGCCTCGTCGGAGGCGGGCTGCTCGGCCGGGGCCTCGGCCGCCTCCGCCTCAGCTAGCTCCTCCTCCCCGGGCCGCGCCACGTCGTCCGGCGGCATCGCGCCCTCGACGTACGCCTGCTCCTGGTCGCCTCCGGTCCAGCGCCGCTCGCGCACCCGGGCGCCGCGACCGACCCGCTCGCGCAGGTAGTAGAGCTTCGCCCGCCGCACGTCGCCGCGCGCGGCCACCTCGATCCTCTCGATCTTCGGTGAGTGCAGCGGGAACGTGCGCTCCACGCCCACGCCGAAGGACTGCTTGCGCACCGTGAACGTCTCGCGCACGCCGCTGCCCTGGCGCTTGATCACGATCCCTTCGAACACCTGCGTCCGCCGCCGCGTCCCCTCCACGACCTGGAAGTGCACGCGCACGCGGTCGCCCGCCTGGAAGACGGGTACGCGCCTAAGCTGGGCACGCTCGAGGCTTTCGATGACACCGGACATAGAAGAGGCGCGACCTGCCGGGGGGCTTGCCGCGCGTGGCCGGGAATGGTAGCGAAGGTCAGAGAGCGCGCTCGCGGCTGCGAGCGAGCCGCCACTCGCGGATGCGCGCGTGGTCGCCCGACAACAGGACCTCCGGCACCTCGTGACCTCGCCACTCGAACGGGCGCGTGTAGTGCGGGTACTCGGGAGCCCCCTCGAGCGCCTGGCTGAACGACTCCTCCACGACGCTCTCCTCGTGCCCGAGGGCGCCCGGCAGCTTGCGCACGACGGCGTCGCAGATCACCATCGCCGCCAGCTCGCCGCCGGACAGCACGTACGGGCCGATGGACACCACGTCGGTGGCCAGGTGCTCGTGCACCCGCTCGTCGAATCCCTCGTAGCGGCCGCAGAGCAACACGAGGTGCTCCTCGGTGGCGAGCTCGGAGGCGAGCGCGTCGTCGAGCTGCCGGCCCCCCGCCGAGAGCGCCAGCGTACGGTGCGGCGCGGGCGCGGAGCCGTAGCGGGCGACCAAAGCCGCCTCGACCACGTCGACTCGAATCACCATTCCGGCCCCGCCTCCGTACGGCGTGTCGTCGACCTGTCCTGCGTTGAGCGGGGTCGTGGCCCGCAGGTCCACCGTGTCGAGCGAGTGGCCGAGCGCCACCGCGTTGCGCACGTGACGCTGCTCGCGGAGCCAGTCGAACCAGGCGGGGAAGAGAGTGACGACGTCGATCCTCATTGCGGAAGCACCCGGCTCGGCCGGGTGGGCACCGAGGCCTTCATCCGAGAAAGTCCTCATTCAGGAGGATTTGGCCGGGCCGGACGGAGCGGATCGCGTCGGAGACGAACGGGACGAGCATCCCGTCGGAGAGCTCCAGCACGGAGCAGGATGGACCGTCAAGCACCTCGACCACGCGGCCGTGCCCGGGGACCGAAGAGCCAAGGAGCTCCGACGCGAGCCACTCGTCGGTGCCCAGCCGTTCGTCCACCAGCAGAGGCTCGCCGCGAAAGGCGACGGGGTCGTCCACGCCGGAGAGCCGAATCAGCGGACGGGCCTCGGTTCCAGAGCGACGCTCGATCGTGTGCGGGCGGTCGTGGAGCACCACGGTGGTGCCGGGTTGAAGGGCGTGCGCCGCCCCCTCCACGTAGAAGCTCCCGTCCCGGCCGTGCGGCTTCCCCACGCGGCCGGCCGTCACGAGCGTCAATCGACGACGTCGACCAGCACGCGGTTCCCGTCCCGCGCCGCCGCCGCCTTCATGATCACTCGCAGGGCAGAGACGGTGCGGCCGCCGCGGCCGATCACCTTGCCGGCCTCGTCCTCGGCCACGTGCAGCTCGAGGACGATCGTGCCGTCCTCCTCGTCGAACCCCTCCACCCTGACCTCGTCCGGCTTGTCGACCAGCGATCGGGCTAGGTATTCGAGGAGATCCTCCACTACCCGGAGGCGGCGCTCTTGGCGCGCGCCTTCATGAGCTGCTTCACGGTGCCGCTCGGCTGGGCGCCGCGGTCGAGCCAGTGCTGCAGCCGCTCCTCGTCGATCACGATCGTGGAGGGCTCCGTCTGCGGGTTGTATTGCCCGATCGCCTCGATGAAGCGGCCATCGCGCGGCGAGCGCTGGTCGGCCACCACCACCCGCCAGATCGGGTTCTTCTTGCTGCCCACACGTGTCAGTCTCACTCGAACGGCCATAAGCAGCGGAAGAGGTTAGCGACCGCCGGCGAGCTGTTGCAGCGACGGCATCTTCCCGCTCGCCATCTGCTTCATCAGCTTCTTCATCTGGGCGAACTGCTTGACGAGCTGCGAGACGGCCTGCACGTTGGTCCCCGACCCCCGCGCGATCCGGCGTCGCCGCGACCCGTCGATGATCTTCGGGTTGGCGCGCTCCTCGGGCGTCATCGACAGGATGATCGCCTCGAGGCGGTCGAGCTCCTTCTCGTCGACGTTGAGGTTCCCGAGCTGGGACCCCACCCCCGGCATCATCTTCAGGATGTTCCCGAGCGGCCCCATGCGGCGCACCTGCTTCATCTGCTCGAGGAAGTCGTCGAGCGTGAACTGCTCTTTGCGGATCTTCCGCTCGAGCACCTGGGCCTGGCGCTCGTCCATCTGCCGCTCGGCCTTCTCGACCAGCGTCATCACGTCGCCCATGCCGAGGATCCGCTGGGCCATCCGGTCGGGGTGGAAGCGCTCGAAGTCGCCGAGCTTCTCGCCGGTCGAGGCGTACAGCACCGGCTTGCCGGTGACCGCCTTCACCGACAGCGCCGCGCCGCCCCGGGCGTCGCCGTCGAGCTTGGTGAGGACGACGCCGTCGAAGTTCGCGGTCTCGGCGAACTGCTCCGCCACGGCCGTGGCGTCCTGGCCGGTCATCGCGTCGACCACCAGCAGCACGTTGTGCGGCCTCGTGCGCTTCTTGATCTCCGCGAGCTCCTTCATCAGCGTCTCGTCGATGTGCAGGCGGCCGCTGGTGTCCACGATCAGCGCGTCGCGCCGGTCGCGCTTTGCCTGGTCGAGCGCCCATTCGGCGATATCGACCGGGTCGCGCCCGGTGCCCTGCTCGTACACGTGCGCGCCGGCCTGGCCGCCCACCTTGATCAGCTGGTCCACGGCCGCCGGCCGGTAGACGTCGCAGGCCGCCACGGCCACGTCCATCCTGTGCTCCTCGCGCAGGTGGCGCGCGAGCTTCGCGCAGGCGGTCGTCTTGCCCGAGCCCTGGAGCCCGGCCATCAGGATGACCGTCGGGCCGGGCCGGGCGAGAGCGAGGTCGCGGCCGGAGCCGCCCATCAGCTGGGTCAGCTCGTCGGAGACGATCTTCACCACCTGCTGGCCCGGGTTGAGCGACTCGAGCACTTCCCGGCCGAGCGCCCGCTCCTTCACCGCCGCGGTGAACTGCTTGACCACCTTGAAGTTGACGTCCGCCTCGAGCAGCGCGAGGCGCACCTGGCGCATGGCCTTGTTGACGTCGTCCTCGGTCAGCTTTCCGCGCGAGCGGACGTCGCCGAGGGCGGTTTGGAGGCGATCGGAGAGGGTGTCGAACATGTCCTTGAGAGGCTAGCTTGCAACGCGTGGACAAGCGGAGCGTCTCGACCTTCATGTCGGCCAAGCTGCTCAACCCGATCGTTCGGAGCGCCGCCCGCGCCGGCTTGCCGCTACCGGGTCTGGCGGTGCTCGAGACAACCGGACGCCGCAGCGGAGAGGCGCGCAGAATCGGGGTTGGCAAGGCGCTCGTGGGCGACACGCTCTGGGTTGTCTCCGAGCACGGCCGCCGCGCCGCGTACGTGCGAAACATCGAGGCCAACCCGCGCGTGCGGGTCCGGCTCGGCCGGAGCTGGCGCATGGGCACCGCTCACGTGCTGCCCGACGACGACTGGCGCGAGCGCCAGCGCCACATGCCCAACCGCATCAACTCTGCCGCCGTACGGCTGATGGGGAGCGACCCGGTTACGGTTCGGATCGACCTGGATCCTCAGGGCGATCCGGCGTCGCCTTCGGGATGACCGCGCCGATGTTCGCGAGCGCCTGCGTGATCTCGCTCGGAATGATCCAGACCTTGCTCGCCTCCCCGTCGGCGATCTGAGGGAGAGTCTGCAGGTACTGGTAGGCGAGCAGCCTGGGATCGGCGTCGCCGCGGTGGATCGCCGCGAAGACGGTCTCGATCGCGCGCGCCTCCCCCTCGGCCTCCAGTATCTGCGCCTCGCGCTGGCCCTCGGCCCGCAGGATCGAGCTCTGCTTCTCGCCCTCGGCGGTCAGGATCTGCGACTGCTTGACGCCCTCGGCGGTGAGGATCGCCGCGCGCCGGTCGCGCTCGGCCCGCATCTGCTTCTCCATGGCCTCCTGGATCGAGGCCGGCGGGTCGACCGCCTTCAGCTCCACGCGGTTCACGCGGATGCCCCATTTGCCGGTGGCCTCGTCGAGCACCGTGCGAAGCGCGCCGCTGATCTGGTCGCGCGAGGTGAGAGTGTCCTCGAGCGTCATGCCGCCGATCACGTTTCGCAGCGTGGTCACGGTCAGCTGCTCGATGGCTGCGATGTAGTCGGCGATCTCGTAGCTGGCCGCCTTCGGATCGGTCACCTGGAAGTAGATGACAGTGTCGATGTTGATCACGAGGTTGTCCTCGGTGATCACCGGCTGCGGCGGGAACGAGACCACCTGCTCGCGCAGGTCGATCAGCGGCTTGACGCGGTCGACGTAGGGGATGATGAGGGCGAGCCCGGCGTCCAGCGTTCGCTGGTAGCGCCCGAGCCGCTCGACGATCCCGGCGCGCGCCTGGGGCACGATCCGGATCGCTCGCGACAGGGTGAGCAGCACGACTACCGCTACGACGATGAGCACGATCAGGGTGGCCAACTCAGTCCTTCCTATTCCGCGACGAGCGCCGTGGCGCCGTCGATCTTGAGCACCTCGACCCGGGTGCCGGGCTCATACGCGGCGTCATCGTCGAACGAGCGCGCGCTCCAGATCTCGCCGCCGATCTTGACCTGCCCGCCGCTCCCGTCCACGCGCTCGAGGACGACGGCGGGCCTGCCGACCAGGGCAGCGGTCCCCGTGCGCAGCTGCATCGGCGTACGCAGGTGCCGGCGGGCGATCGGACGGAGCACCGCCAGCGACGCGGCGGACATCGCGATGAACACGATCCATTGCAGCGCCACGCCGCCGCCGGCGAGCGCGACTATCGCCGCGGTCACGGCGGCGATGGCGACCGGCCCGAGGAAGAAGCCCAGCGTGAACATCTCCCCCACGGCGAGCAGGCCCGCCGCGAGCATCCACAAGACCCACTCGTCCATTTCAATGGATGCTAGGGAGGTGGCCGGTGGCGCGGTTCACGCGTCCAGGGCGCGCTCCACGTCCGCCACGAGGTCGGCGGTCTCCTCGCATCCGGCGGACAGCCGGATGAACCCCTCCGGCACGTCGTCTCCGCCCCAGCGCAGCCGGCGCTCGGCGGTGGTGTGCACGCTTCCGAAGCTGGTCGACTCGGTGACGAGCGCGGCGCCGGCCAGGAAGCGCTCGGCGCGCTCGCGGCTTTCAAGGTCGAAGGCGATCACGCTCCCAAAGCCGCTCATCTGGCGGCGGGCGACCTCGTGCGCCACGTCTCCCGGCAGCCCCGGGTAGCGCACGCCGGACACGTCCTCGCGCGCCGACAGCAGCTCGGCCACCGCCAGCGCGTTCGCGCTCGCGCGCTCCATCCGCACCGCCAGGGTCGGCAGCGAGCGGTGGGCCAGCCAGGCCTCGAAGGGGCCCGGGATGGCCCCCGCGTCGCGGCGCCAGTCGCGCAGCGCGGCCGCCCGCGCGGGGTCGCGTGTGGCCACGTAGCCGAGCATCAGGTCGGCGTGGCCGGAGAGGTGCTTCGTCGCGCTCGTGAGCGAGCAGTCGGCGCCGAGGTCGAGCACCTTCTGGGCGAGCGGACCCGCGGTCGTGTTGTCCACGACGCTGACCGCCCCGGCACCCCGCGCCGCCTCGGCAAGCGCCGCGATGTCGTACACGTCGAGCTTGGGGTTCGACGGGGACTCGAGCCAGAGCATCCCGGCGCCCTGGAGCGCGTTGATGAGCTCGGAGTGGTGCGCCAGGCGCACCTCCACCCCGCGCGGCTCCAGGTGCGTGCGGGCCAGGCGGCGCACGTTCAAGTAGCAGTCCTGGTCCATCGCGACCGCGGAGCCGGGCCGGAGGCCGGTCAGGAGGAGCGCTGCCGCGGCGGCCATCCCGGAGGCGAACAGCACGACCTCGCCGCCCTCGAGCTCGGCCAGCGCGGCCTCGTAGCGCTCCCAGGTCGGGTTGCCGTAGCGCGTGTAGGCCCAAGGGGAGGTGTCCACCTCGCCCGTGAGATGGAACGGCGCGGCGAACACGGGGCCTGGCAGGAAGGGCGTGCCCTGCTCGGCCTCCGGCAGCCCGGCCCGGACCACGCGTGTGCCGTCGCCGGGCCGCGTCACGGCTCGAGGATCGCCCGGGCGAAGTCGTCGGCGTCGAACGGCCGCAGGTCCTCGAGCGACTCCCCGATCCCGATGAGCTTGACCGGCACCCCCAGCTCCTGCGCGATGGCGAGCGCGATGCCGCCCTTCGCGGTCCCGTCCAGCTTGGTCAGGGCGATGCCCGTCACGTCCACCGCCTCACGGAACAGGAGCGCCTGGCGCAGCCCGTTCTGCCCGGTGGTGGCGTCGATCGTGAGCAGGGTCTCGTGCGGGGCGCCCGGCGCCTGCCGGGCGATCACCTTGCGGACCTTGCCGAGCTCCTCCATCAGATGCTGCTGGGTGTGGAGGCGGCCGGCGGTGTCGATGATGACCACGTCGTGGCCGCGCGCCCTGGCCGCCTGGATCGCGTCGAAGGCGACGGCGCCCGGGTCCGAGCCCGGCTCGCCGCGCACGATCTCGCAGCCGGCGCGCTCGGCCCACAGCGTGAGCTGCTCGGCGGCGGCGGCGCGGAAGGTGTCGGCGGCGGCGAGGAGGACCGAGCGGCCGAGCTCCCGCTGCAGGTGCCAGGCCATCTTGCCGATGGTGGTGGTCTTGCCGCTGCCGTTCACGCCCACGACGAGGATCACGGCCGGCTGCTCGGTGAGCTCGATCTGGTCCCCGTCGACGCGGGCCGTGTCGGCCAGCAGCTCCTGGAGGCGGCGCGAGAGATCCTCGCCGCCGGTCAGCTCGCCCGAGTCGGCCTCGTGCTCCAGCCGCTCGACGATGGCGGCTGTGGTCGAGGCGCCGACGTCGGCGTAGATGAGCGTCTCCTCGAGGTGCTCGAAGGCCTCGTCGTCGAGGGACTGGAAGACGGTGGCCTGGAGCTCGGCGCCCAAGGCCGCACGTGTCTTCGACATGTTCTCGCGCAGGCGCCGGAAGAACCCGCGCCGCTGCGGCTCATCCTGCTCGGCGTCCGGAGGAGGCGGGGGCGCGTCGTCTCCGAGGACGAACAGCTCGTGCCAGGTGCGGGTCACACGGGCAGCTTAGGCTGCCACGTCGCCGGCCTCGGCGCTCTCCAGTCGGCGCGAGATGACGCGGGAGATGCCGTCGCCGCCCATGCTGACGCCGTAGAGCGTGTCGGCGGCGTCCATGGTGCGCTTCTGGTGCGTGACGACGATGAACTGGGCCCGGTCGGAGTATCGGCGGACGAGCTCGAGGAAGCGGTCGATGTTGATGTCGTCGAGGGCCGCTTCGACCTCGTCGAGGATGTAGAAGGGGCACGGGCGCGCCAGGAAGACCGCGAACATGAACGCCAGCGCCACGAGCGACTTCTCGCCGCCCGAAAGCAGCGACAGCCGCTTGGTGGACTTGCCGGGCGGGGTAACCTCGATCTCCACGCCCGACTCGCGCTGCTGCTCCTCCTCGTCCGGGTCCGGCTCGGGCGCGTTCGGAGCGTCCTCCCCGGCGATCACCGGGCGCGGCCCCTGCTCGGCCTGGACCAGCCGCAGGCTGCCGCGGCCGCCGGGGAAGAGGTGCTGGACGACGTCCTCGAAGTTCTTCGCCGCCGCTTCGAAGGTCTGCTCGAAGCTCTCGCGGATGCGGCGGTCCGTCTCCCTGATGAGGCCCTCGAGCTCGGCCATCGCGGACTCGAGGTCGCGCCGCTGGCCCTCGAGCTCCTCGACGTGCGCCACCGCCTCCTCGTACTCCCGCTTGGCGAGCGGGTTCACGGGGCCGAGCTGCTCGCGGCGGCGCTGCAGCCGCTCGATGCGGGCTCCGAGCGCCTCGCGCTCCTCGGCCGGGAGCGGCTCGGAGGCGGGCTCGGGGTCGAGCCCCAGCCTGCCGGCGATCGCGGTGAGCTCGCGCTCCACCTCGGCGGCGGCGTCGCGCACCTGCTGGGCAGCCACCTCCGCGCCGGTCACGGCTTCGCTCGCCTCGCGCAGGCGGCCCTGGAGGCCGGCCTCCTCGTGGGCGCAGGCGCGCAGGGCGGCCGCGGCGTGCTCGCCGCCGGCGGTGTGGTCCTCGAGCTCGGCCCGGAGCGCGTCGCGGCGGGCGCTGACGGCGGTGACGGCGCTGCCGAGCGCGGCGGAAGCCCGCTCCCCGTCCCGGGCGGCCGCCTCGTCATGCTCGATCCCGGTGCGAAGGCTCTGGAGCGAGCGGGCGCGCTCGCGGCGCTCGCGCTCGATTCGCTCGGCCATGCGGCGCTCCGCCCGCAGGGCGGCCTGCAGCTCGGCGCGCCGCACCGCGCCGGGGCCCTCGTCGGGGGCCTCCCGGCGGCGGGCGATGACCCACTCGGCGCGGCTGACCGCCTCGGCGGCCTCGGCCACCTCGCGCCCGGCGCGCCTGAGCGCCACCTCGGCCTCCTCGCGCACGGCGTCCGCCCGCGCGGCCGCCTCGGTCGCCCGCTCGGCGGCCGCGCGGGCGTGGTGCTCCTCGCCCGCCGCGCGCTCGGACAGCTCGATCAGCTCGTCCCGGCGCCGCCGCTCCTCGAGCACGCGCTCGGCGCCGCCTGCGGGCGCCTGCGAGAGCTCGCCGGTGGCGCCGTCCAGAAGGCGCCCGCCGCGAGTGACGGCGAGCCCGGTGAAGTCCCGCGGCACCGCGTCGAGCGAGTCGACGACCCAGACCCTGTGGAGAAGCCGCTCGGCGAGGGCCGCGGCAGCGGGCTCGGGGCGCACATGCTCTGAGAGGGGCCGGCCGCCGGGCGGTGTGGCGCCCGCGTCGGGGGCGGGCCCGTGCGGCTCTCCGCGGACCAGGGCGGTGCCGCCCTTGTCGCCGGCGCGGTCCAGGAGCCGCTCGCCGGCCGGCACGTCGTCCACGAGCGCAGCCGCCAGGCGCGGGCCCAGGACCGCCGCGAGGGCGAGCTCGTAGCCTGCCTCCACGTCGATCGCCTGCGCCAGTGTGCTCGAGCCGTCCGAAGCGGCGACGGCGCTGCGGAGGAACTGGTTCGCGGCGGCGAGGTCGGCGCCGGCCTGCGCCGCGTGGGCCCGTGCCGACTCCACCGCGCGCTCGGCGCCACGGCGCTCCACCCGCCGTGCCTCGACCTCACGCTCGGCGGACTCGAGCGCGCTGCGCAGCTCGGCGGCCACGCCCTCGAGGCGCTCGCGCTCCGACAGCGCGTCCCGCAGCTCGGACTCGAGCGCGTCGATCTCGTCGCGCAGGCGGGCCTGCCGATCGGTCTCGAGGCGCCGGATCTCCCGCTCGAGCGAGCGGATTCGGTCGGCGGCCGAGAGGGCCTCCCAGGCCGGGGACCCTTCGTCCTCCGGCGGGTTGGGCAGCCGGTCGGCCGGCAGGGGGTCCGCTTCGGCCGCCGCGTCGCGCGCGGCCTCCGACTCGAGCTCCTCGAGCTGGCGCCGCCGCCGCGCGCGGCGCTCGCCCGCCGCGCGGGTGTGCTCGCGCAGACGCTCGAGCCGCATCGCGATCCGGTCCGCCGCCGAGCGGGCGGCGAACAGGCGGCTCTGGATCCGCTCGCGGTCGCGGCTCTTCGCCGCGAACGCCTCCTCGGCCTCCTCACGCCGGCGGGCCACCTCGGCGAGCAGCCGCTCGGCCTCGTCGCGCTCGCCCCGCGCGGCGCGGGCGCGCTCCTCCGCCGCGACCAGCGACGCCCGGGCCGACCGGGCCTCGTCGCGCGCCAGCGCGTAGCGGGCCTCGTTCGTCTGCCGCTCGAGCCGCTCGTGCAGCTCGGCGGCCTCCGCCTGGCGCTTCAGCGGCCGCAGCCGCGAACGCGCCTCGCGCTCGACGTCGAGCGCGCGCCCGAGGTTCTCCTCGGTCCGGTCCAGCTTCAGCTGCGCGCGCCGGCGCCGCTTGCGGTGCTTGCCGAGCCCGGCCGCCTCCTCGATCAGGAGGCGCCGCTCGCGCGGCCGCGAGAGCACGATCTGCTCGACCTTGCCCTGTGAGACGACCGAGTGCATCTCCTTGCCGAGCCCCGAGTCCGACAGCACCTCGATGACGTCGACCAGCCGGCAGCGGGCCCCGTTCAGCCGGTACTCGCCCTCGCCGTCGCGCCCCAAGCGGCGCACGATCGATATCTCGGAGAACGCCGTGTCGAGCCGGCCGTCGCCGTTGTCGATCACCACCTCCACCTCGGCGGCGCCCGCGCCCTGCACCCCGTGGCCGCCGGCGAAGATCACGTCCTTCATCACCTGCCCGCGCACCGCCAGCGGCGACTGCTCTCCGAGCGCCCACAGCACGGCGTCCGTGATGTTCGACTTGCCCGACCCGTTCGGCCCCACGACCACCGATACGCCGCTGCCGAACTCGAGCTTGGTCCGGTGCGGGAAGGACTTGAAGCCCTTCATCGTGATGGAGCGAAGATGCATTCCTATGACGCCGCCTCTTCCAGCGCGTCCAGCGCGTGCAGCGCGGCTTCCTGCTCCGCGCTCTTCTTGGTCTTTCCCTCCCCGCGGCCCAGCTCCTCCCCCTCGACCTCCGCGATCGCGATGAAGCTTCGGTCGTGCGCCGGGCCCTCCTCGGACACGGTGCGGTACGTGACGATCTCCGCCCTCCGCGCCAGGCGCTCCTGGAGCACCGACTTGTAGTCCACCGGGTGCTCGAGCGCGTCCTCGATCTCGGCGAGGAAGGACACGACGGTGGCGGCGCACGTGCGGTCGAAGCCGAACGCCAGGTAGGCGGCGCCGATGATCGCCTCGCAGATCGAGGCGAGCACGCGCTCGGAGGCCAGCAGCAGCTCGGCGCTGCGCCCGGTGGTGCCCTCGGGGGCCGCCCCCCGCAGCTCCGCGGCCACCCCCAGCCCGCGGGCGACGCGCGCGCAGGAGGGTCCGCTCACCGCCTGTGCGCGCACCTTCGTGAGCCGCCCCGCCCCGTGGCGCTCGAAGCGCGGGTACAGGTGCGTGGAGACCGCAAGGCTCAGGACCACGTCCCCCAGGAACGCGAGCCGCTCGTACGACTCCGACCGGTGCTCGACCCACGAGGCGTGTGTGAAGGCCTGTCTGCGCAGGCCCTCGGGCAGCTCGGCGAGCAGCTCTTCGAGTGACTCAGTGCTCGATCTCCGCGGCATGCGTGGCGACGAAGTCGGCGGCCTGCCCCACCGTCAGGATCTTGGCCGCTTGCTCGTCCGGAATGCGGATGCCGTAGCTGTCTTCGAGCTCCACCACGAGCTCCACGAGGTCCAGGGAGTCCGCCTCGAGATCCTCCTTGAAGCGCGCGTCCTCCCCGATGCGCGCGGGGTCGACCTCCAGCTCGGTGGCGAGGTGATCGCGGATGCGTTGTAGGACCTCCTCACGGGTCACGGCTGCGCGACCGTAGCAGCGGGTGCGGACCGCAGCGCCCCGGCCGCCTCCAGCGCGGCCGCCGTGCGCCCGACCATCTCCTCGTCGACGGCCCGCCGGGCCAGGCGTACTGCGCTCTCGATCCCGCGCGGCCCGAAGCTCCCGTGGGCCACCACCACCGGCTTGCGCAGCCCCAGCAGGATCGCGCCGCCGGCCCGCTCGGGGTCGAGCTGCTCGCGCAGGCCGCCCAGCTTGCCGCGCGCGAGCAGGCCGCCCACGGTCGAGACGGTCCCGGAGCGGATGGCGTCGCGCACGGCGCCCGTGAGGGTCTTGGCCGTCGCCTCCAGCACCTTGAGCGCGACGTTCCCGGTGAAGCCGTCGGTCACGATCACGTCGGCGCCGGAGGTGGGGAGGTCGAACCCCTCCAGGTTGCCCACGAAGTTGAGCCCGCCGCCGGCCAGCCGCTCGTGCGCGGCCAGCACGTCCGGCGTGCCCTTCCCGGACTCCTCGCCGACGCTCAAGAGCCCCACGCGGGGGCGCTCCACGCCGTGTACGGCGCTCATGAACCCGGCCCCGAGGTATGCGAACTGCACGAGGTGCTCGGGGCGCACCTCCACGTTGGCGCCGGCGTCGAGCAGGAGAACGTCGCCCAGCGGCAGCGGCAGGAGGACCGCCAGCGCCGGTCGATAGACGCCCCGGATGCGCTTGATGGCGAGCGCGCCGGCGGCGAGCGTGGGGCCGGTCGAGCCCGCGCTCACGAGGGCGTCGGCCTCCCCGTCGGCCACCGCCTGGGCGGCGCGGACGATCGAGGCGTCCCGACGCGAGCGCACCGCCGCCACAGGCTCGTCAGCCCCCTTGATGGCCTCGGGCGCGTCCACGATCTCGGCGTGCGGGCCCGCCCCGGTCAGCTCTGCGCGCGGTCCGAACAGCCGCACGGGCAGCCCGGCGCGCCGCACGCCCTCGGCAACGGCGCCCGGCCCCTGGTCGGCGCCGTTCGCGTCGACCGCGATCATCGCGGGCAACCTACTCTTCGTCTTCGAGGTCCGGCTCCCGCACGACCACCTCGCGGCCCGCGTAGGTGCCGCAGTTCGGGCAGACCCTGTGCGGCAGGCGCGGCTCGTGACAGCGCGGGCAGTAGCGCAGGCCAGGCGTCGTGACCTTGTGCTGGGAGCGGCGCTTGTGCGTCCGCGAGTGCGACTGTCTCTGCTTGGGGACGGCCATGAAGGCGCCAAGGATAGCCGGAAGCATCCGGCTCGGCCGGATGCGCACGATGCGGGTCCCTTGGCGCCGCGGGCCGCCCCGGGTTAGTGTCGCTTCATGTACGACTACGTGATCGTCGGCGCCGGCTCGGCCGGCTGCGTCCTGGCCAACCGCCTCACCGAGGACCCGGACGTGAGCGTGCTGCTCCTGGAGGCCGGCGGGCCCGACACGAACGACCTCGTCCACCTGCCCGCCGCCTTCCCGGCGCTCTACCGGACGGCCCAGGACTGGGACCACTCGACGGTCTACGAGCCGTTCGCCCACGACCGCCGCATCTACCTCCCGCGCGGCAAGGTCCTGGGCGGCTCGTCCTCGATCAACGCGATGATCTACATCCGCGGCAACCCGCTCGACTACGACGAGTGGGGGCCGGGCTGGACCTGGGCCGAGATGCTGCCCTACTTCAAGCGGGCCGAGGACAACGAGCGCGGCGAGAGCGAGCTGCACGGCGCCGGTGGGCCGCTGCCGGTGTCCGAGGGGCGCTCGCGCAACCCGCTCGCGCAGGCCTTCGTGGACGCAGCGCTCGCGTGCGGCCACCCGGGCAACGACGACTTCAACGGCCCGGCCCAGGACGGCGTCGGCCTCTACCAGGTGACCCAGCGCGGCGGCGCCCGCGCGAGCGCGGCGGTGGCCTACCTGCACCCCGTCATGGGCCGGCCGAACCTCACGGTCGAGACCCACGTGCACGCGCTCTCTGTGATCTTCGAGGGCGGGCGCGCGGTCGGGGTGACGGGCGCAAGGCTGAGCGAGCCGCTCGAGTTCCGCGCCGAGCGCGAGGTGATCGTCTCCTGCGGCACATACAACTCGCCGCAACTGCTGATGCTCTCCGGGCTCGGGCGGCCGGCGGAGCTCGAGGAGCTCCAGATCGAGGTGGTGGCGGAGTCGCCGGCGGTCGGGCTGAACCTGCACGACCATCCCAACTCCGGGGCGGTCTTCGGCATCGAGGACGAGGTCTCGCTGTTCGGGGCCCTGAACGAGCAGAACCTGGCCCTGTTCGAGGCCGAGGGCCGCGGACCGCTCACCTCGTGTGTCGCCGAGTCCGGCGGGTTCGTGCGCACGCGCGAGGGGATGCCGGCGCCCGACATCCAGTTCCACTTCGTGCCGGGCCGCTTCCAGTCGGAGGGCCTCGTGCCGGGCGACGGCCACGGGTTCTCGATCGGCGCGTGTGTGCTGAAGCCGAAGAGCCGCGGCTACGTGGCGCTGGGCTCGCCGGACCCGACCGTCAAGCCCCTGATCGTCCACAACTACCTGGAGGACCCGGAGGACGTGGCGTCGCTGGTCGCCGGCGTGCGCATGGCGATGGAGATCTGCGCCACCGACCCGCTCGCGGGCTACTCGCCGCAGCTGCTGGAAGGGCCCGCGTCGGACTCCGAGGAGGACATCCTCGACTCCATCCGCTCGAAGATGCAGACGATCTACCACCCGGTCGGCACGTGCGCGATCGACGCGGTGGTCGACCGCGAGCTGCGGGTGCTCGGCGTGGAGGGTCTGCGCGTGGTCGACGCCTCGGTGATGCCGTCAGTGCCGCGCGGGAACACCAACGCGCCCACGATCGCGCTCGCCGAGCGGGCGTCCGACCTGATCCGGGGACGGACGCCGCTGGGAGCGCCCAAGGAGGAGAAGGCGGGGGAACCTACTCCAGCTTGAGCTCGCGCAGCGCCGCCCAGCGCGGGTCGGGCTCGCGCTCGTGCGCGTGCTCCGGCCTCGCGCGGTTGAGGTTCTCGCCACACACCGAGCAGAGGCCGAGGCAGTCCTCGCGGCATACGATCTGCGCCGGGAGCGCAAGCGCGAGGGCGTCGCGGGCCCAGGCGCGCATGTCGAGCTGCTCGTCCTCGAGATAGGGCGAGTCGAGCTGCTCGCCGCCGCCGGGCTGGTCGACCTCGCGGGCGTCAACGCCCACCTCGCGCCCCGCCTCCTCGAGGCACCGCATGCACGGCCCCTCGAGCGCGGTGTCGAAGCGCAACCGCAGCGAGTAGCCCGTGGTGGTGTGCGAGACGTCGAGCGTCGCGCTCACGGCGCCGCCCGGCACCGCATAGCGCTGGCCGGCGAAGTCGAGGTCGTCGACGGCGACCTCGAGGTCGAGCCGGCGGCCCTCGCCGGACGACAGGCCCAGCCTGCCGATGTCGAAGATGTCTGTGCGCCCGCCGATGGTTCGAGGTTACCGCTCACGTGCCCGCCCCAAGCGGCTCCAGGCGGTTCATGGCGGGCGGTCGAACATGGAGGCGGCCCCGCGAACGGGGCCGCCTCCTGGGGGGTCCAGACGGACCGCGGGTCAGCCGCGGCCCGTCCGGGTCCGTGTACGGGTGCCACCGCGCCGCCCGCGGCGGCCGCCGTGGCGCCTCCGTCCGGTGCGGGTTCGCGTCCGCGTGCCCGCAGCGCCGGCCCGAGCGGCTGGATGGGTTGCGCTGAATGCCATCTCACATTTCCTGGCGTTTCCGCTCCATTTGCTCTCTAAAGCCTGTCCGGATGGGCGTCAGGGGACGGCGAAGGCACGGTAAGAGCTCTCCCATCATCCAGACATGTGTTGGTAAGCGCGGCCGACAGAGGGAACGTCCCCGCCCGGGCGGGCCGTTCCGTGTGCGCTCACGGCTGGAGCGTGGGCCGTGAAAGTCACGCATATGGCGCCTTTGACAGCCCACACTCGCCTGAGCGCGTGCGGATCACGCCAAGACGGCGCAGCGACCTCGCTCGGCCGCGGCCGCGATAGGAGCTGCGGCTAGGCGCGCTCGATCAGCTCGACCCGGTAGCCGTCCGGGTCCCGCACGAAGCAGATCCGCGACCCCGTGGTGCGCCCGCCGGGCCGGTAGGGCGGCTTCTCCGGCTCGATGCCCTCGGCCGCCAGACCCTCCAGCGTGCCCTCGAGGTCCTCGACCCCTAGCGCGATGTGGTTGTAGCCCGTGCCGAGGTCGTACGAGTCGACGCCGTGGTTGTAGGTCAGCTCGAGCACCGGGTCTTCGTCCGGCAGCTGCATGAACACGTTGATCGCCTCGTCGCCGATCGGCATACGCCGCGCCTCCTGGAAGCCGAGCTTCTCGTAGAACGAGACGGAGCGGTCGATGTCGCCGATGCGGTAGCAGGTGTGGAGGTAGGAGGGCATGGAGGGAGGCTATCGGCTGGCCTTCCACCGTCAGATGGCTGCGGCGGGTCGGCTCGAGCGCCGCGACCGGGCAAGCGTCCGACTTTGGTGTTCCATACGAACACCAGGGTCGGACAGTGGAACCTTGACTCGCCGTGTACCCGGGTCGAAGCACACGGCTCCCCCTTGCCCTGCCCAAACCACTCCCCGCAACTCAAGCCCAGCCGCATGCGAGAGGGCGGCCGAAGCTAGCCGTAGTAGTCCCCGGCGAACTCCGTGTAGATCTCCCGCACCGTGCGCAGCCCGGTCGGCGCGTCGAGCGCGCCGGCGGCGAAGCTGATCGTCTCCCGTCCGGGCGCCTCCCAGAACAGGCTGGAGCCGCACTCGCCGCAGAAGCCGCGGCGGGCGTGCGTCACGCTCTCGGGGCTGTCGATCCAGCGCAGGGCGCCGTCCTCGAAGACACGCACGTGGTCGCGCCGCGCGGCGCTCGACGCCCACACGTGGCCGGCCCAGCGCCGGCACTCGCCGCAGTGGCAGACCACGACATCGCGGAGATCGCCCTCCACCTCGAAGCGGACCGCTCCGCACAGGCAGCGTCCGGTGGCGGCCACGGGCGACCGCCCCGCCTCAGCCGACCTCGGCCTCTTCGTGCTCGCGGCCCTGTAGCCGGTCGCGGCCGCGCTGCACCGCGGCGATGAACTTCGTCAGGTTGACCTCGAGCGTGTTGAGGATGTCGTCGGCGTAGTCCTCAGCCCCAAGCCGGATCTCACGCTCGCGCGCCCGTGCGTCCTCGATGATCTCCTCGGCCTGCCGCTCGGCCTGCTTCACGACCTCCTCCTCGGAGATCAGCCGGAGCTGCTCGTCGCGTGCTTCCTTGATGATCCGCTCGGCCTCGCGCTTTGCCTCGGCGAGCATCTCCTGGCGCTCCTTGACGATCCAGCGCGCCTGCTTGATCTCCTCCGGGATCGTGGCGCGCATCTGGTCGAGGATGTCGTAGACCTCCTCCTTGTCCACGCGCACCTGATCCGTCAGCGGCACGGGCTTGGCGTTGTGAATGGTGTCGTCGAGCTTGTCGATTAGGACGAGGACGTCCATAGGCGGTCCCTCAGTTCTTCACCGCTTCAATTCTTCCTGCAATCGGGCGGCCACGCGGTCAGGCACGAGTCCGTTGATGTCCCCGCCGAACATAGCCAGTTCCTTCACGCCACTCGAGCTCAGGAAGCTGAACTGGGGAGCGGCCATCAGATAGATGCTCTCGATGTCTGGCGCCATCTTCCTGTTGAGCTGGTTCATCTCGAACTCGTACTCGAAGTCCGAGATCGCCCGAAGCCCCTTGACGATGGCCTTGGCCCCATGCTCCCGGGCGAAATCGACGAGCAGCGTATCAAAGGGTTTTACCTGCACATTGCCGTATTCCGCCACCTGCTCCTCGATGAACGCCACCCGCTCTTCTGCGGTGAACACGGTTTTCTGCTTCCGAACGGGCATGTTCACAACACCAACGATGAGGTGGTCGAACACTCCCGCCGCCCGCCCAATGATGTCGAGGTGGCCGAACGTGATCGGGTCGTAAGAACCGGGGCAGACGGCCGTTCCTCCATTGCGCTCAGCGGCCATGGATCGCGATCCGCGTGTCGCCGTAGGTGCGCTCGGTGAGGAGCGGGAGAGAAAGCTCGAGCGGCGAGCGCTTGTCGGATTCGGTCACGATTCGGGCGTCTGCGGCGGTCAGCGCGGGTAGGCGCTCTGCGAGCGGCCCGGCCAAGCGAGAGGCAGAATCATATGGGGGGTCGCAGAACACGAGGTCGAAGGTCCCCTGTGCGCGCGCCAGGAAACGTACGGCGTCCTGTCTCACAACCTCCTGGTCGAGGCCCAGCGAGGCCAGGTTGCGCTCGATCACGGAGACGGCGCGGGCGTCTCGCTCGACGAAGACGGCGGACCGGGCGCCGCGCGACAGGGCCTCGATGCCGAGCGCGCCCGACCCGGCGTAGAGATCGAGCACCCGGGCTTCGGACACGTCGCCGAGCATCGAGAACAGGGCCTCCCGGACGCGGTCGGCGGTCGGCCGCGTGCGGGCGCCCCTAGGCGCCGCCAGCCGGCGTCCGCGGAACTGGCCGGCAACGACCCTCACGCGGGGATCGGGTCGTGCTCGGGCCCGAAGCGCGACACCACCGCCTCGCGCAGCAGCGAGTGCTCGGGCCGCTCGAGGCGGGGGTCGCCGAGCAGGATCGCGTCGGCACGGTCGCGCGCCCGGACGAGCAGCTCGGTGTCCCCGGGCAGCTGGGCCACCCGGAACTCGGGCAGCCCGTGCTGGCGGGTGCCGAGCACGTCCCCGGCGCCGCGCAGCTCGAGGTCGATCTCCGCGAGACGGAAACCGTCGCGCTCGTTCGCGATCGCCTCCAGCCGCGGCAGCCGCGGGTCGCCGAACAGGATGCAGAGCGAGGGGTGCTCGCCGCGCCCCACCCGCCCGCGCAGCTGGTGGAGCTGCGACAGGCCGTAGCGCTCGGCGGCCTCGATCAGCATCACGGTCGCGTTCGGCACGTCGATGCCGACCTCGATCACGCTCGTGGCCACGAGCACGTCGGCCTCGCCGCTCGCAAACGCCTCCATCGCCGCCGCCTTGACCTTCGACGGGAGCTGTCCGTGGATCAGCTCCACGCGCAGGCCCTTGAACTCGGTGGACCGGAGCCGCTCGTACTCGACCGTCGCGGCCTTCGCCTGGAGCGTCTCCGACTCCTCGACCAGCGGACAGACCACGAAGCACTGCCGGCCGGCGGCGATCTCCTCGCGGATGCGCTCGTAGGCCCGCGCCCGCGCGCGGGCTCCGTCCACCACGTGGGTCTCCACCGGCTGCCGGCCCTTGGGTAGGTGGCGAAGCACCGTCGCGTCCAAGTCGCCGTAGGCGGTGAGCGACAGCGTGCGGGGGATCGGGGTGGCCGTCATGTGGAGGGCATGCGGCGTCAACCCGTCGGGGGCCTTGGCGTCGAGCGCAGCGCGCTGGCGAACGCCGAAGCGGTGCTGCTCGTCCACAACCACTACGGCGAGGTCGCGGAACTCGACCGGCTCCTCGATCAGCGCGTGTGTGCCGACCAGGAGCTGGAGCTGGCCGCTCGCGAGCCGCGCGAGCAGGTCGCGCCGCCGTGCCGCGCCGGTGGACCCGGTGAGCAGCTCGAGCGGGATGACGCCGCCGAGCAGCGTGTCGAGCGTGCGGTGGTGCTGCTCGGCGAGCGTCTCCGTCGGTGCCATCAGCGCGGCCTGGGCGCCGTTCTCGACGGCGCGCAGCATGGCGCCGAGCGCACAGACGGTCTTGCCCGCACCCACTTCCCCCATCAGCAGGCGCTGCATCGGCCGCTCCCGTGCCAGGTCGGCGTCGATCTCGCCCATGGCGGCGATCTGGTCGTCCGTGAGCTCGAAGGGCAGCGACCAGCGCCAGCGATCCACCACCACGCCGCGCGCCGCCAGCGGGCGGGCCCGCCGGCCCTCGCGGCGGGCGCGGCGCCGCCCCGCCACGGCGAGCTGGAGCAGGAAGAGCTCCTCGAATGCGAGCCGGCGGCGGGCCTCCTGCTCCTCCTCCTCGGTCTCGGGAAAGTGAGCGGCGGTCAGCGCCGCCGGCCGCTCCGGCAGTCGCTCCTCCACGCGCAGCGCGGCCGGGAGCGGCTCCACCGCGGCGGCCATGCGGGGGCGGGCGTCCCACATCAGCTCGCGCAGGCGGGCGGCGCTGATTCCCTCCGTGGCCGGGTGGACGGGCACGAGGCCTACCGAGCGGACCGCCAGACCGTCCCCGAAGGGCTCGTGCTCCGTGACCCAGAACTCGCCGCGCCGGCGCAGCTTTCCGTGGAGGACCACGCCCGCGCCCTCCCCCAGCTGCCGGGCGATCCACGGCTGGTTGAACCAGACCGCCAGCATCGGGCCGCTGTCGTCGAAGACGCGCGCCTCGACCCGCTTGCGGCGGCGGTCCCGCATCGGCTTGACCTTGACTCCGCGCACGGCCACGGCGACCGTGGCCTCCTCACCGGGCGACAGGTCGGCGACCGGCCTGACCTCGCGGCGATCGCGGTGGGCATGCGGAAGGTGCTCGATCAGTTCGCCCCAGGTGTGTATGCCGAGCTTCTCGAGCGCCTTGGGCCCATGGAGCGGCTCGGCCAGGACGCTCGGCCTCGGGTAGGACCGGATCGGCGCGTCGTCTGGCAGCGGCTCCCTCGAGGCGAATCGGCTTGGCCGCAAGTGGCCGGCTCGGCCGGCCGCGCGCGGATCGTCTTCTACTCCGCGCAGAGCAGCCACCACCAGGCGGGCTGGCCGCCTTCGTGGTACTCCACCTCGACCCCGTCCGGGGCGCGTGCCTCCACGCCCGCGCGGTCGAGCGGCGGCGCGTCGCCGGCGATGCAGGTGAGGAGCTCCCGTCCGTCGGCGATCTGGGCCAGTGTCAAGGCGAGGGTCTCCGCTGGGTCGCCCCAGGCGACGAGCCGCCCGCCCGCGTACCCCAGTGCGTCGCCTGCGCTGAAGCGGCCCTGCGCATCGTCCCGAGCGGCCGGTGCGACGCCACCTACGTTCAGCCCGTCCGCCGCGGCGGCGACCGTCGTCGCGTTCCTCTCGCAGCCGACCGCGGGGTCGAACGCGAGCAGCGCTACGAGCCCCTCCTGGGGCGCCGAGGTGGGGACCACGCGGGCGGGCTTGTCCGACAGCTCCGCGGCGCGCTCCGCGGACATCAGCACGTTCGGGCTGTTGGGCAGCACCACCACCTGGGCGCCTGCCGCGGCGTGAATCCCCGCCAGGAGCTCGTACGTAGAGGGGTTCATCGTCGGACCGCCGTCCACCACGAACACTCCAAGTTCCTCGTAGAGGCGTTTCACCCCCTCGCCGCTCGCCACGGCGACCACCACGCACGCGGGCAGCTCGGACGCGTCGGCGGCCAAGCGCGCGCTGCGGTCGGCGACCTGCGCGTTCATGTCCGCGACGTCGAAGCGCGACACCTCGCCGACCTCCTCGAACAAGGCGACGGCGCGCTCCGGCCGGTCGGTGTGAACGTGCACGCGCAGTGTGCGGTCGTCGCCCACCACGAGCACCGAGTCGCCGATGTCCTCGAGCAGCGGTGTGAACGGGCCCGCGTCGAGGCTCTCGCCCGTCACCGCGAAGTTCGTGCAGTATCGGAAGCTCGAGGACTCGTGCTCCGGCCGGTGGAGTGCGGCCGGCGCATAGTGGTGCTCGAGCTGGGGCGGAACGTCGTCACGCAGGCCGGCGAGGCACCCGGCGAGGATCACGACGAGGCCGTACGCCCCGGCGTCCACCACACCCGACTCGCGCAGGATCGCGAGCTGCTCGGGACCTCGCTCCACGGCCTCCTTCCCGGCCTCGAGGGCGTGCTCCAGCACCTCGGCGAGGAGCTCGTCCTGCTCCTCGGCGGTGGCGTCCGGGCCAAGCCGCTGGGTGTCCATGTGCGCGAGGTCGTGCGCCACGCGGCTGGCCATCGCCCGGACCGCTGAAAGCATCGTGCCCTCCGCCGGGTCGCGAACCGACGCGTAGGCGGCGTCGGCGGCGCGAGCGAGCGCCGCGGAGACGAGGATCGGGTCGACCAGCTCGCCCGGCCGCGAGGCCAGCTCCTCGGCCGCCCCGCGGACGATCTGAGAGAGGATCACGCCGGAGTTGCCGCGCGCGCCCAGCAGGGCGGCGCGCGCCACCGCGCTGACGATCTCGTCACGGCCCGTCACGTCGATGGGCTCTCCGTTCATGCGGTTGAGCTCGTCGAGCACCGCCCTGAGCGTGAGCGCCATGTTGTCGCCCGTGTCGCCGTCGGCGACGGGGAAGACGTTCAGGTCGTTGACCTCCTGACGGCGGTTCTCGAGCTCCGTGAGGGCGGCGGCGACGACCCGCCGGAAACGCAGCAGGCTCTCGTCGGGCACCGGCGTGTTTTACACCAGCGGGCGGCCCGAACGCCCTAGACGTGCTTGGTGACCTTGCCGGCTTTCAGGCAGCGAGTGCACACGTATTCGCGCCGGGGGCCTCCCCCGACGTCGATCCGGACCTTCTGCAGGTTCGGGTTGAAGCGCCGCTTCGTGGCCACCATCGAGTGGCTGCGGCTGTGCCCGAACGAGGGGCCCTTCTTGCACACGTAGCAGACCTTCGGCACGGCCGGTCAGGGTAGCAACAGGGCACGCGCCTCCCCGAGCGCGCGCTCGACTGCCGCGCGGTCGACATCGAGGTGCGTGACAGCCCGCACTCGCCCGTCCGGAGTGCCGGACAGCTCCACGCCGCGCTCCGCCATCGCCCCCACGAAGCCGTCGGGCGCCGCGAAGATGACGATGTTGGTGTCGGGCTCGACAACCTCGCAGCCGAGCTCCGTGAGTCCGTCCGCCAGCACGCGAGCGTTCTCGTGGTCCTCGGCGAGCCGCTCGACGTTGTGGTCGAGCGCGTAGAGGCAGCCGGCGGCGACTATGCCCGACTGGCGAAACGAGCCGCCCATCTGCTGCTTCCAGCGCCACGCCTGCTCGATCAGCTCGCGCGAGCCGCACAGCACCGCCCCCACCGGCGCGCCGAGGCCCTTCGTGAAGTCGATCCATGCCGTGTCGAAGCGGCCCGCGTATTCGGCCGCCGGGACCCCCGCCGCGACCACGGCGTTCATGAGGCGTGCTCCGTCGAGGTGGGCGCGCAGACCGTGCTCGCGCGCCACATCCAGCACGGCGCGGATCGCGTCGAGCGGCCACACGCGGCCGCCCCCCATGTTCGTGGTCTGCTCGACGGACACCACCCGCGAGCGCGGGAAGTAGCGGCTGTCGGGCCGAAGCGCGGCGCGCACCTGATCCGCGCTGAAGATCCCGCGGTCCCCGTCGAGCGCGTGGATCATGAGGCCGGCGTTCCATGCCGGCCCGCCGCCCTCGGCGATGATCGGGTGCGCCGTCCGGTCGAGGATCAGCTCGTCGCCGCCGGGCCGCGCGTGGAGCCGCAGGGAGATCTGGTTGCACATCGTGCCGCTCGGCAGGAACAGCCCCGCCTCCTGCCCGAGCAGCTCGGCCACGCGCTCCTGCAGGAGCCGCGTGGTCGGGTCGGCGAAGCGCTGCTCGTCGCCTACCTCGGCGGAGGCGATCGCTTGGCGCATGCCCTCGCTCGGGCGGGTCTGGGTGTCGCTGTAGAGGTTGATCAAGCGGCGCGGGAGGCTAGCGGGCGGCGTGGCCTCGCCGGCCACGGCCCCTGAGGCTCGGCAAGTTTGTTGCCCCACAGGCAACAAACTTGCCAACCCTCCCAGCCGGACCGCTTCGGGCTCCCCTCATTGCCAGAACAGGGGGCCAGCCGCGCCACCCGCCTACCGCCCCAGCGCGCGGCGGAGGTCTGCCATCCGCAGCACCGCGCGGGCCGCATCCTCACCCTGGTGGCGCTTGCCGCCGCCGGTGCGCGCGAGCGCCTGCTCCATGCTCTCCACGGTGACCACGCCGAACGCGCACGGCACACCCGTGTCCAGGCCGACTCGTGCGATGCCCCGGGCCGCCTCCGAGCAGACGTAGTCGTAGTGGTCGGTCTCTCCGCGGATCACGGCCCCCAGGCAGGCCACGCCCGCGTACCGGCCCGACTCGGCGCAGTACTTCGCCGCCAGCGGCAGCTCGAACGCGCCCGGCACCTCGTGGACCTCGACCGAGGCACCGGCGGCCGCGAAGACCGCCGTGGCCCCGCTTACGAGCCGCCGCGCCAGATCCTCATAGAAGCGGCCGACGCAGACCGCGTAGGAATCACTCACCCGTCCGCCTCGGCGCGGGGCCCTGCCCGTAGAGGTCCGCCTCCGCGGCCGCGCGGGCGCGGTCTGACACGCGCTCCTCGTGGATCATCTCCTCGTCGAGCGCCAGGCCCTGGTGGTGCAGCAGGTGGCCGAGCCGCTCCTTCTTTGCTCTCAGGTAGTCACGGTTGTGATCGCCCGGAGCGTGCTCGATCGGGATCTGGTCGATCACCGACAGCCCGTAGCCCTCCAGGCCCACGATCTTCTTCGGGTTGTTGGTGAGCAGCCGGATCGAGCTCAGCCCGAGGTCGACCAGGATCTGCGCGCCGATCCCGTAGTCGCGCAGGTCGGCGGGAAGCCCGAGCTCCAGGTTGGCCTCGACGGTGTCGCGCCCCTGCTCCTGGAGCCGGTAGGCGCGCAGCTTGTTCAGCAGTCCGATGCCGCGCCCCTCCTGCGCGAGGTAGAGGAGCACGCCGCGCCCCTCCTGGTCGATGCGCGCCAGCGCGTCCTCGAGCTGCTGGCCGCAGTCGCAGCGCAGCGAGTGGAACACGTCGCCGGTCAGGCACTCGGAGTGCACGCGCACCATCACGTCCGGCTCGCCGTCCACCTCGCCCTTGACCATCGCCACGTGGTGCTTGTCGTCCACGAGCGACCGGAAGCCGACCACGGTGAACTCGCCGAACCTGGTGGGCAGCTGGGCCTCGACCACCCGCTCGACGAGCTTGTCGTGGCGGCGGCGGTAGGCGATCAGGTCGGCGACGGTGACCATCTTGAGCCCGTGCCTGGCGCAGTAGCGCTCGAGGTCGGGCACGCGGGCCATCGTGCCGTCGTCGTTCATCACCTCGCAGATCACGCCGCTCGGGTTGAGGCCCGCGAGCCGCGCCAGGTCCACGGCCGCCTCGGTCTGGCCGGTGCGCTCCAGGACCCCACCCCGCTTCGCCTTCAGCGGGAAGATGTGGCCCGGCTGCACCAGGTCCTGCGGCCTCGTGTGCGGGTCGATCGCCACCTGCACCGTGTGCGCGCGGTCGTGCGCGGAGATCCCGGTGGTGATTCCCTCGCGCGCCTCCACCGACACCGTGAAAGCGGTCTGGAAGGGCGACTCGTTCTTGGCGGCCATGAGGTCGAGCCCGAGCTCGTCGCAGCGGTCGGGCGTGAGCGCCAGGCAGATCAGACCGCGCCCGTGCGTGGCCATGAAGTTGATCGCCTCGGGGGTGGCGAACTGCGCGGCGAGGGTCAGGTCGCCCTCGTTCTCGCGGTCCTCGGCGTCGCAGACCACGACCATGCGCCCTGCGCGGACGTCCTCGAGCGCCTCCTCGATGGGGCTGAACTGCGACCCGGTCATTCGGCCGCCCCTCTCGACACCAGCTTCTCCACGTACTTCGCGAGCACGTCGACCTCCAGGTTCACGGTGCGGCCGGCCTGCGCCGCCCCCAGCGTGGTCCGCTCGAGCGTCTCCGGGATCAGCGAGACCTCGAACGACTCGTCCCCGATCGAGCTCACGGTAAGGGAGACGCCGTCCACGGCGATCGAGCCCTTCTCGACGACGTATCGCAGCAGCTCCGGCTCGGCCGCGATCCCCACGACCCGCGCGTTGCCCTCCTCCCGCACGGCGGCCACCTCGCCGGTGCCGTCCACGTGACCCTGCACGACGTGCCCCCCCAGCCTGTCCCCGGCCCGCAGCGGCAACTCCAGGTTCACCTCGGCGCCCGGAGCGAGCGGGCCGAGCGAGGAGCGGCGGAGGGTCTCCGGCATCACGTCGGCCGCGAAGCCGTCCACGTGCGGCTCCACCGCGGTGAGGCAGACCCCGTTCACGGCGACCGAGTCACCGACCGCGAGGTGGGCGCCCAGCGCCGTCTCGATCTCGAGTCGCCCATCGTGCACGGAGCGCACGGTGCCCTTGTCTGCAACGAGCCCGGTGAACACGCCTCACCACTCCTTCAAACGGGCCACGATCAGCACGTCGTCGTCGAGGCGGTCGACCTCCAAGTGAAGCGCGCGGGGGGCGGAAGCGATGCGCTCGATCCCGATCCCCTCGACCGCGGTCTTCGCGTCGCGCCCTCCGGCCAAAAGCGGAGCGACGAAAACGCGCGCCTCGTCGACCTCGTCGGCCTCGAGAAACGCGCCGGCCAGGTGCGGCCCGCCCTCGAGCAGCAGCGACTGGATCTCGCGCGCGCCGAGCTCATCGAGCGCGTGCTTCACCCGCGCGGCCTCGTTCTGGCCGGTGGCAACGATCACGTCGACCCCCGCCGACTCGAGCGCCTGCACGGACGTGCGCGCGGCCGCGCGCGAGCAGACCACGGTCGCGGGCACCTCGGCCGCCCCGCGCACGAGCTTAGAGTCGAGCGGCAGCCGGGCCTCGGAGTCGAACACCACGCGGCGCGGCTGGCGTGCGACGCCCTCGATGCGCGCGGTCAGCCGAGGGTCGTCGGACAGCGCGGTCCCGATGCCGACGGCGACCGCGTCGGCTTCGGCGCGCCAGCGGTGCGCGCGGGCGCGGCTCGCCTCGCCGGAGATCCACTGCGAGTCGCCGCTGACCGTGGCCACCTTCCCGTCGAGGGTCATGGCCGACTTGAGGACCACCAGCGGCCGCCCGGTGCGGGCGTGCTTGCGAAATGGCTGATTGAGGAGCCGCGCCGCCTCGGCCGGCTCGCCGTCTGACCAGACCACCTCCACGCCCTCGTCGCGCAGGATCCCCGGGCCGCGGCCCGCCGCCTTGGTGGTCGGGTCGTCCGAGGCGATCACCACGCGGGCGATGCCGGCCTCGAGGATCGCGTCGGTGCAGGGCGGCGTGCGGCCGTGGTGCGCGCACGGCTCGAGCGAGACATACAGCGTCGCGCCCGACGGATCCTCCTCGCAGGCGGCGAGCGCCATTCGCTCCGCGTGCGCCTGTCCGGGAGGCTGGGTGCTGCCCTCGCCTATCACGCGGCCGTCCTTCACGACCACCGCGCCCACCATCGGGTTGGGGCTCGTCTGTCCCCGCGTCAGGTGCGCGAGCTCGACGGCCCTGAGGAGATGCCGGGTGGTGTCGGGCATAGGTTGACTCGCGAGTCAAAGATACCCATCACCGGCCACCTCACGGATGCTGTAGCGCTTGAAGAGTCCGAACCGCGTGCCCTGCGGCGGGCGGGTCCACCGAGTCTGGTACTTGGCGAGCTGGAGGGCACGCCGGGGCCACCACGTGCCGACCGGGAGCGGCCCGCCGTTGCACGCGCCCCCCGAGTAGCCGGGGCGGCCCACCCACATGTAGGCGTCCACCTTCGGGTGGTCCGTCTGGACGGTCGGCGGGATTCCCAGGCCGCGCCAGCGCGGGTGGCACCAGACGTTGATTCGGCGCCCGATCGCACTCCGGTAGTGCACCGGTCCCCGGCCGTTGGTCGCCGTGTTGATGATGAACGGCTTGCCGCGCGTGCGGCGTGAGATCTTGAGGCCGTACCGGATGTTGGCGCGCGTCCAGTCGCTGTGCGTCACGTTCAGCATGAAGCCGCGCACCTTGTGGATGCCGATGTAGCGCAGCTTCTTTGCGGTCCGCTTGGCGGGCTCCCAATCGGAGGCCCCGGCCTCGAGGTAGATCGTGGCGTTCGGCAGCTGTGACAGGACGTCCACGCCATAGCGCAGCAGTTTGAGGCGGTTGCGCCGCCAGCGCGGCGCGATGCAGTCGATCGTGCCGAGCGAGTCCGGCTCGAAGGCGATCACCACGCGCCGCCCACCCACGGCCCGGGCGAAGCGGCGATACCAGCGCCGGGTGCGGGCGTCCTCGCGCGGCCCGCCGCCGTTGTAGCCGCCCCCGCATCTCCGGCCGTGATGGCGCATGACGACCATCTGCGGGAGCGCGCCGGGCGGGACCGACTCGAAGTAGCGGTTGATCTTCCTGGCCATGTGGGGACGAGTGAAGCGGCCGAACCACTGGAACTTCGGCTCGCGGGCGATCCTCCACAGCAGCGCAGCCCGGTGACGCTTCCCCTGGCGCCGGTAGCGCTGGTACTGGCGCCACGCCGGATGGTCGCCGGTGGGCACGTGCCAGGCCTGACCGAGGAGCGGGTTGACCCCGTGCGGGTCGATCCCCCGCGGATCCGGCACCTGCGCCGCGGCAGGCGGGACCGCGGCGAGCAGCGCTACGCAGACGACTGGGGCCAGCCGTGGGTTCCCCACGCGCGCAAGGTAGCGATTGCGTCGGATTCGCGCAGGGACGCACTAGTTTTCGAGCGCGTGCACTGGCTGATCCTGGCGCTGATCCTCATCGGCGGATTCGCCCTGCGGGTCTGGAACAACGACTACGGGTTGCCGTTCGTGTACTCGGTCGACGAGGCCTCCCACTTCGCCAGCGTCGCGGTCGAGATGTTCTGGCAGGACCTCGACCCGGGCTACTACCAGAACCCCTCCGCCTACACCTACCTCGTCTACGGGCTCTTGCGAGGGATGTACGGTCCGCTCGGATTTCTGTTCGACCTGCCCTACGGAAACGTCACGGAGCAGTTCGAGAAGGACCCCACCGAGATATGGATCGCGGCGCGCACGCTGGCCGCCGCGCTCTGCATGGTGGGCGTGCTGGCCACCTACGCGGCCGCGCGGCGCCTGTGGGGCGTGCGAGAGGGACTGGTGGCCGCGGCCGTGCTCTCGTTCGCCTTCCTGCCGGTGGCCTACTCGCGCGTGGCGGTCACCGACGTCGGCTCGCTCGCGGGCGTGGCGCTCGGGCTGCTGTTCGCGGTGCGCGCCGCGGAGACCGGGCGGCTGCGCTGGTACCTGCTCGCGGGCGCCGCCGGAGGCCTGGCCGTGGCGTTCAAGTACACGGCCGGGCTCGCGCTGCTTCCGCTAGCGATCGCGGCGATCGCGCGGCTCCGGCCGGACGGCTTGCGCGCGGTCGCCGGACTCGCGCTCGGCGGGCTCGCGGCGGCGGTGGTGTTCGGGCTGCTCAACCCGTACGTGTTCGACTCGCTCGAGGCCTGGTGGCGTGACCTGCGCGACCAGGCCGACGTGGCCGCGAGCGACCCGAAGCCCGGGCAGGAGTCGGGTGGCCTGGCCTACTACCTCGACTCGCTCACCTGGGGTCTCGGGTGGGCGGGCATCGCGGCGGCGCTGGCGGGGGCGGTACTCGTGCTGCGCCGCGACGCGGTCCGGGGGCTGATGCTCGTGGCGGTGCCGGTGGTGCTGTTCGCGTACCTCGCGGTGCAGTCGCGCTACTTCGGGCGCTGGCTTCTCCCCGCCTACCCGGCGCTGGCGATGCTGGCGGCCGTGGCGATCTCGCAGGCGGCGGGCTGGCTGGCGGCGCGGCGGCGGCCGGTCGCGCCCCGCCCCGTTCTCGCCGGCGCCCTGGCCGCGACGTTCACGGTCGCCGTCCTCGCCCAGCCGCTCGCCGCCGACGTGCGGACCGCGGTGCTGCTCGGGCGCGAGGACACCCTCAGCCAGGCGCGCGCCTTCCTCGACGAGGAGTTCGCCCCCGGGCTGCGCGTCTCGATCGAGCCCGCCGTGCCCGGTCGCTTCTTCCGCTCGAACCCGGAGGGCCGCAACCCCGCCTGGCTGTCCCGCTGCCCGCGCCGCGACGACTGGACCGAGCCGGGCTGGTCGTACGTCGCCGCCGGGGGCGAGCGGGTCTGCGAGCAGTTCAAGCCCGGTCTGTTCGTGCGCCCCGACGGCGGCGTGCGCGCGTCGGCCTACCACACCGTGCTCGGACCGGAGACGATCGACGACTACCGCCTCTACGGCTACTGCCTCGTGATGACCGTCAACGTGGTCCGCGACCGCGCCGAGGGCCACCCGGATGCGCGGGCCTACTACGAACGGCTCGAGCGCGAGTCGGAGCTGGTCCGCGTGTTCAGCCCGTACGAGGAGGGCGCCGAGCCGGTCCCCTTCAGCTTCGACCTCTCCTACAACTACTACCCGCCGGAGTACGAGCGGCCGGGGCCGACGGTCCGCCTCTACCGCCTCGACGACTGCGAGCAGGCGTACGGACCGCCGCTGATCCGGATCCCGAAGGCAAAGGAGCCGCCTCCGTTCTCGTAGGGCCTCAGCTACGCTCAGCGCCCGCATGCGCCTCGACCGCCGTCGGTTCCTCCAGGCAGGCGCCGCCGGGGCGGCGGGCGCCGCCGTGCTCCCGGTCGCGGGCTGCTCGATGGACGAGACCGGCGCGGGCGGGCCGATGAACATCCTGCTGCTGATCATCGACAGCCTGCGGCCCGACCACGTGGGCGCCTACGGGGCGGCCTACGTCCAGACCCCACACGTCGACCGGATCGCGGCCCGCGGGCTGCGGTTCAACCGCGCCTTTCCGGAGGCGATGGTCACGATCCCCGCGCGCCGCTCGATCTTCACGACCAAGCGGATCTTCCCCTACCGCGACTTCGTCCCGAACGAGGAGCTCGGCACCAGCCCCGGCTGGCTGCCGATCGAGGACACCGAGCACACGTTCACGAGCGAGCTGCGCCGCCACGGCTACTGGGTGGCCCAGGTGTCCGACAACCCGCACCTCGCGTTCACGAAGGCGTACGAGCCGTTTCGGCAGAGCTTCAGCCACTGGAAGTCGGTGGTGGGCCAGTCTGGGTTCGTGCAGCCCCCCGAGTCGATCCCGCTCGACACGGTGTACGACTGGCTGCCCGAGTTCCTGCGCGACGACCGCTATGTGCCCGGCATGCGCAAGTACCTGGCCAACTCGGGCGGGGGGGTGAACGAGGAGGAGACCGTCGCGGCGCGCGTCTTCCGGGAAGCGGCCAACACGCTCAACGAGGCGCGGCTGCGCCAGCCGTTCTGCCTGACGATCGACTGCTTCGACCCGCACGAGCCCTGGAGCCCGACCCCGAAGTACGTGGACATGTACAAGCACGCGGGCTACGAGGGCCCCAACCCGGGCGTGACCAACTACGGCTTTGCGCGCAGGTGGACACCCGAGCTGCTCCGTCAACTGCACGCGGTCTACGCGGCGGAGGTAACGCAGACCGACGTCTGGCTCGGGCACTTCCTCGACCGCTTCCTCGAGCTGGGGCTGGACGAGAACACGGTGATCCTGCTGCTGAGCGACCACGGCTACCTGCTCGGGGAGCGCGGCTACACGGGCAAGGTGCCGTCGCAGCTCCATCCGGAGCTGGCGCAGGTCCCGTTCGTGATAGCCCACCCCGACCGCCGCGCGGCCGGGGAGACCAGCTCCTACTTCGCGTCGACCCACGACGTGGGCCCCACCCTCCTCTCGATGGTCGGGCTGGACCCGCCGGGCTGGATGGAGGGCACGGACCTCTCCCCCGTGCTCCAGGGCGGCGACCCCGCCGAGCGGCGCGAGTTCCACTACGGCGGCATGTACAACCGCTTCTTCATCCGCACGGACGATTGGGTGCTGATCGGCGACAACCGCGGCCTGGAGCGCCACATGTACGACCTGCGCCTCGACCCGCGCGAGCTGACCAACGTGCTCGACGAGCACCCCGACGTCAACGAGGAGCTGTACCGCACCGTGCTCGACGCGGCGGGCGGGCCGCTGCCCTATTACGAGTAGGCGATCAGGGCCACGCCCGCGGCCACCAGGGCGGCGCCTCCGAGGCGGCGCTCCTCGCCGAGGAAGAGCCAGGCCATGAGCGCGACGATGACGATGCTGGACTCCCGGACGGCGGCGACCGGCGCGGCCGGGGCGAGTTGCAGGGCGGCCAGGACCATGGCGTAGGAGGCGACAGTGGTGGCGGCCGTTCCGAGCATTCTCACGCTCAGCTCGGCGCGCAGCTCCCTCGCCCTGCCGCTCAGCACCAGCCCCCCGTTGTACGCGACCGCGCAAACGGCGGCAATGAGGAACAGGTACGGGAGCGGGTCGGCGTGATCGAGGCCCTCGCTGTCGACCAGCGTGTAACCCGCGATCGTCACGCCGATCGCCAGCCCGAGCAGCAGGTCCGGCGAGTGTGGGCTGTCTAAGTCCCGCATATGGCGCCTTTGACGGCCCACACTCGACAGGCCGAGCGTGAGGACGCCCATGGCAACCAGGAGAACGCCGATGGCCGCGAGCACCGACACCCCCTTCCCCAGCCCAAGCACGGCCGCGCCCAAGACCAGGACCGGGGCCGACCCGCGCGCCACCGGATAGACGACACCGAGCTCGCCGCTCCGATAGGCCCGCGCGAGCAGCACGAAATAGGCGAGCTCAAGCGCCGCGGACGCGGCGATGAACGGGACGGCGGAGGAAGAGACGCCCCCGCCCACCAGCGCCGCCGGGGCCAGCAGCAGCGCCCCGAACAGGAGCAGCGCACCGGTCGCAGCCACGGAGTCCCGCGACCCCGCCAGCAGCACGTTCCACAGCGCGTGCAGGAACGCGGCGCCCAGCGCGAGCCCGAGCGCGCCGCCGCTCATCCGGCTAGGAGTGCAGCGGCTCCTTCATGGACTCCGTTTCCGGCGCCTCGATGTAGGGCTGCTGCTGGTCTTGCTTTTCCTCCTCGTGGTAGACCGACTCGGCGTTCACCGCCCAGATGTCGTGCTCGGTGCCCTTCACGAGG